>FLNY01001736.1_pt1 | contig 41704 bp, 35 predicted proteins | sample 1140381 | NCBI WGS metagenome assembly FLNY01 (sample SAMEA3878172, study PRJEB12797) | bioreactor metagenome | biome: Moose rumen | place: Sweden | collected 2011-10 | reverse complement strand
TCCCTCTACTCTAACTTTTATATAAAACTAAATTGACACTCTCTACTTTAAGTAGCTATTTTGATGAGTATAACAAAAGTGATATCAAAATAGCTTTACTTAAAGTTGAGAGTGTCTGCATAAGCTAAATATTGTTAGTGTTGAGGGAGTCCTCTAGTACTATAAAATGACTCCCTCTACTCTAACTTTTATATAAAACTAAATTGACACTCTCTACTTTAAGTAGCTATTTTGATGAGTATAACAAAAGTGATATCAAAATAGCTTTACTTAAAGTTGAGAGTGTCTGCATAAGCTAAATATAGTTAGTGTTGAGGGAGTCTGCATAAACTATAGGCTAGCCACTACTAAATCAATCCAAAATGCTTGAGTCCATTATAGATTCCATCTTCATCAAATGGTGTAGTCACATAATCCGCTACCGCTTTAGCCCTGTCAGTTCCATTACCCATGGCGATGCCCACATGTGCAGTCTCAAGCATCTCCAAATCATTTTCGCTGTCTCCAAATGCATACGTATTAGCTGGATCGATGCCGACTATCTCGCATGCCTTCAACATGCCGGTAGCCTTGCTGTAACCGGCAGGTACAAGTTCACATACGGTATCCGAATGCTGTATTATGTTGTAGTATTTGGCAAGTCTGTCAAATACCTCTACACGCTTAGCAGCTTCTATATCTGTAGAACACGACATCTTGTTGACTACCCATTTGCCATAATAATCACCATCAATGGCTAACAGCTTATCACCCATATCACGTTTTAAAACCTTGCCGAATTTGTCATCCTCAAAATCTTCAGATGACATATACAGATTTTTCGGACCTTCCAATATAGGCTTGATTCCATATCCGCGGATAAGCTCTACGGTCTTTTGCACAAAATCCTGTTCCAATATCTTCTTGTAGAGGACCTTGCCATCTATCTCGATATGGCAACCACAAGCACACACTATGCCATCAAATCCTATGCCAAGCAAATCAGGGTCATTGATAAATGCTCTGGTCCTGCCGCTGCAAATAAATGCCAGATGTCCATTCTCACGTAACTTCTTAATACCTGTCTTTGTACTCTCAGGAATATATTTTTCATAGTCCCAAAGTGTACCGTCAATGTCAAAAAATACTGCTGATTTCATACTAATCCTTCTTTGTAATCTTTCTAAACAATGCTGTCTCAAATCGCTCTGCTCTTGTAACAAAGGAAACCTGTGTATCGCGGACAGTGATAACATAATGATCACTGATGACATCGATTTCCTCTTCCACGTAGTTCATGACACTATCCTGTAAACTACGATGAGCGACAATATTATGTTTTAATAATGTGGTAATGACCTCTGTCTCGGTAGCGGCATCGGAAAGCTCTATATAGGCTTCATCTATCTTCTTATTGGAGATAAATTCATCTAACTTATCAATGCCTGTGACCGAATCAAAATGATCTATATAATCAGATGTGCCCACATCATTCATGGCCACACCGACTATCTCATAATCGTTTTCAAAAGAACCCTTGAGCACTCTTTTTATAGTAGCTTGTGAATGATTACTATCACAGACCACTATCAGTTTGGGACATAGAGCAGAATGAAATCTGCTAAATCTAATGAAGCACTTGAGAGCACTGCGCTCAATCAATATGAAAAAATAACATACTACAAAAGCTGCAGCATAAACACTTCGGGAGAAATCCTGAGCTGTCTTGATACCATAGAGTACAACAGTGAAAAAAGCCCAACTGACAAATAACTGAATCAGTATACTCTGAGCTTCTTTGAAAAAGCTTCGCTTAATAACACCCGAGAGATTTTTATTGATAAGCAGGATAATAAGATAAACAGCCGACAAAACCACACCATAGTCCAAGAATAACTCACCATGGTGTACTGCGCTTATCTCATATCTAAACTGGACTACAAGCCAATATCCAAAAACCAATGCCACCAAATCAAGGATAATGAAATCGGCATGTTTTTTAATATATAATAACGTCTTTTTCATTGGGTCTCCTATACCCACAACAAAAACCAAAGGTTGTGTCGGGCACGACTAAAATTATTCCGTAAGTAAAAACTAACTCGTCTTATCTTACTCTTTTTTCCAATATTTGCAAACCTTATCAGAATATTCTTTTTATCTTTTGGTAGAAACTCTGCTTTGGCCACTTCACCGGCAAATAATCTGGCCTCATTCATGAATGCTCTCTTTTTTGCAAAAAGGCTACCTGCCTTTAAATCGGCGAAGTTTCTGTTTGCCTTATCCGTATCTGTCTCTGTAGTGGCTCCCATAGTGTTGTGCCCTGTCTGACGATATAGCGCCAAAGGCTTGTCTATTGACACCACTCTACCCATAATGGCAGCTATCTCGAGAATCAAAGCATCATGCATAGGTATATTTTCTATATCCATGTCATCTACTGCCGCCACCACCAAATCTCTAAGAGGTTTATTAAAACACATAGCACATCCTGCCGCCGGATTATCGATAAGTATCTGGGTATATGCGGTATTCTTCGGTAATCTGCCTATATATCGAATAAATGACTCTGATATAAGCTGCAAATCTTCGTCTACCACCTTCATATCAGAAAAAGCGCACACAGGCATCGCCTCTTCTTTGCTTTCCATATAGACTTCTTCAACAGCCTCTATAGAACGCTTTAGCTTGTCTTCAAACCATACATCATCCTGATCGCAAAGAAAATAATAATCAGCTTCCACCCTCTTTAGCATCCATAGGAAATTCTCTTTCGCACTGCCACAGGGCCTGCCATGAAAAATCTCAATCTTATCAGGATATCTGTCACGATATTCATTTATAATACTGACCGTATCGTCCGTAGACCCATCATCATGTACAACCAGTCGAAATGTCTGATATGTCTGGGCGAATATACTGTCCAGCTGTTGTCTCAAATATTTCTCGCCATTGAATGTAGCAAGAAGTATAACTGTATCTCTCATTTTATCTGTTAAACCCGTAACCGGTCCCCGTTCTCCTTTTAAATTTGAGATTATCTATAAAAATGCCAAGATTTGCCAGTGAACATCCTATTTTACCAATCAATCCACTTGCCCGGAATTGATTCTTGTATGTAATCATCTCATGTAAAGTAAAAATATCTTCGCTACTAAAATAATCGCAATCATGCAGCAAATCTAAAAAGTCATAGACGGACTCATCTGTAACTGTCGTGTCAGCAGATATATTTTTTGAAGTATATTTATGTATGTATAAAGGCTCATCAAAGTATACAAATCTCTTCTTCGCTGACAACATAAGCAGCCATAGAAAATAATCGTCTGCCCCGTTTTTCTCCATGAGATGAGTCTTCCAAAAATCAGGCACCGCCTCTCTTTTGATGAGGCACTGTCCGGGAGATATGATCTGTATCCCGATCCTGAGATATGTCCTTAAGTCTCCAACCAGACTCTTGTGATAGTCGTTGCGATACCATAATAATTTCTCTCCATCAGACTGCTCAAGGAGAGCATTTGCCACTACTACATCAGCCGAAGAGGACGCGGCTTTATCAAGAAGCTTTGAAAGAGCATCGTCTTTTATCACATCGTCCTGATCCAAAAACATAACGTAATCACCGGCGGCCTCTGAAAGTCCTGCCACCCTGCTATAGTGGATACCACTGTTTTTTTTATTTGTGATTACCCTGATAAACTGCCCCTCCACATGTGGCGCTTCTAAAGTCTTCCAGGGACTGTCATTAACAAGAATAACCTCCAGCTCATGTCCCCGCTTAGTCAAACTACGTGCATTTGCAAGAAGAGAATCCACCAGGCCGTCCATATATTTATCTCCATCGTAAAAGGGAGTGATAACCGATATCTTCATGATAATCTCCTAATTAACTTCTTATGCCGGAGCGACACCTCTTACAAGCGCAGCTTGTATTTTCTTTATAGGAAATCACAAATTGATTTCCTATAAAGTAAAAAACAACCCCGTGAAGGCTATTATAACCTTTATCAGGGTTGTTTGTCTATTTTTCTATCGTGATCCTGAGCCCTTCAAAACCACTTCCACTGTCTTGCATAATATCTGAATATCAAGTCCCAAAGACCAGTTCCTGATATACTCTGTATCCAAGGCTACGACTTCTTCAAAGTCTTTTATGTCGCTTCGTCCGCTAACCTGCCACAAACCTGTCAAACCCGGACGGCTGGCCAGTCTGGCCTTGTGGTGCAGCTCATATTGTTCAAACTCATTTTCTGTAGGTGGTCTGGTACCGACAAGTGACATATCACCTATCAGCACATTCCAAAACTGTGGCAATTCATCTATAGAATATTTTCTAATGAAGTGACCGGCAGGGAATATACGAGGATCATTTTCCATCTTGAACATGAGACCGTTCATCTCATTTTGATCCATCAAATCCTTTTTTCTCTCCTCAGCATCTACATACATACTGCGGAACTTGTAAAACTTGAACTTTCTGCCGTTTTTACCTATACGTGTCTGAGAGAAGAATACCGGCCCCGGTGCCTGTATCTTAATAATAGGTGCCAGGAAAATAAAAGCTATAGCACATAAAATAAGTCCTACTAAGCTACCCAAAATATCAAGCATACGCTTCGCAAATGCTTCTCTATTAGAAGCGATATGCATACTGGTAGTCATGGTAATATAATCACCGTAATACTCTATGGCACGATTCTTCATCAAATGGTCGGTATGGATAAGGGAAATATGTACTGTACATCCCAGATCAGCCAGACGCTCTGCAAGTAATTCCTCACTGTATCTGTTTTTACCATCGATAAAAACTTCATCCACTACATTGGTACGGATATATTCAAATACAGAATCACAATCGCCTACTACCGGCACCCCCTGTATCTTTTTGCCTACCCAGTTCTTATCGATAATAGCACAACCTACTACCTTGTATTCTACGTACTCAGAGCTGACAAGCTGTGCCAGACAATGCTTGATTGTACTGGAGTCTGCGATAATAAGCATGGATGATTTGTTGATGTCATCCATCTTTCTGTATCTAATGACCCTCTTGAAGACTATTCTAAACACAAACATGAACACAACCATAAGGCCTGCCCATGTAAACAGAGCTTCACGTGAGACGCTGCCTGCATACTTAAATGCATATAAGAACAAAACTATACCGCAAAGATTAAAAAACGAATGTACAATGACAGCCATAAGCTCCTGCCACTTGTTTCTGTGAATAATGCCGGTGTAGGGATCACGAAGTGAGCAGTTAAGAATGCTTACAAACACAATCATAACAAGAATGTTCTCATAGATGTACTCATGAGGAAGGACATCTGAAACAACCACTCTGTGAAATCTGATAAACAGTGCCACTATCATAGCCAGCAGCGCTGCAATGGTATCTAAAGTAATAAAATCCCAATGCTTCGCCCAAAATTTCTTTTTTCTTTTATACATTGGTTATTGTCCTTTACAATACTACATTATTTTTTTCAAGTAACTCTCTAGCGCTATCTACAGAATCAACACCGTGAAGATTCTTGATAGGCGCAAACTCATAATCTCTGTCAACCTCAAACGCCAGGTTGTTATCCATCATATGAATCATATCGAGAACCAAAAGTTCAAACTTGTAACCGTTTGGCTCGGTAGGAGATATCTTTTCTCCCTTTTCATTGACGAAAGGAATCTTCTTTTCTACTACGTGAACAACCATATTGTTGTCAACTATCTCGTCAAGCTTCTCAACTGAGAAGAGGTAATTTAAGATAACGCCAAACTTGTAAAGAAGGCTACCGTCCTCTGCCTGAGCCTCTGACATCTCCTTAGACATCTCGTAATATTCTACGATGCTTGGCTTGCCGTCTTCGAGACAAAGAAGTCCCATTTTCTCAGCAGGCTCTACCTTGCGAACCACCTTAGAACCTGATACGTAGTTGCCAAGTATAGTAGCACCGATAAACATAGGGTCTGCGATGCGCTGCAATACATTGTCTACCGCAAATACGTTAATCCATTTGATGCCCCTGGTCTGAATATCTGACTTGAGACCTGCCTTAAGCATAGATGCATACCAGCCACCGTTGCCGTTTGGTGATGTAGCCAAGCGTCCTTCGTCCTCAAGCAAAAGCTTGCCATCATAATCAACAGCGCATGCCATATCCTGGATGAAGAACTTTACATAATTTTTGTCGTACCCGAAATAATCGTGCTCTGCGAAGAACTGCTGGGTCACAGCATCATTCTTCTCGCTTGTCATAATATATAGCGGAACAAAAGCGCCTGCCTTGTCAACTACTTCCATGAGGTTGTTGATAAGACACTCAAAAATAAAAAGCTCATGTGTCTTGCCTACATTGTAACAACCCTTTGGCAAATCAAAACCGAGGCGTGTGCCCATACCGCCTGCCAAAAGAACAGCACCTACTTCACCTTTTTTGATAGCTTCCAATCCACAAGCCTCAAACTCGGCCTTTCTAGACTTGATCTCAGGAAGCTCTATAGCTGGAGGAACAGCAAACTCTCCGCGCTGCTCATTTGAATCATTTCCGATCAATTCAAAATCAGACCAATTAATATTTTCGATTTGAGCAAGCAGAATCTCCTGCTGCTCTTTTGACAGCTCATCAAAGCCTCTCATTACATGGCCCTGACCTGCTTTCTCAAGAATATCAATCGCTTTTTCTTTAGTCATATACTTTCACTCCATTCAATTTTAATAATTCGTTCTATACACTTTTTTCACAATTGTATATATTCTACTATCAATTCGCTCAAAAATGTGCATAAAAAATCATATATATTCTTATATAACATAGTGATAAGACACACTTTACCGGTACTGATGAGTATTATGCAACACCCGTGTTGTTATTTATTATCAGAATCTCTTTTTTCCTTCCTTAGTGTATTTTATCTGACAAGCCAGCTTATGAAAGAAAAATCTGAACTTTACGTATCTATCCGAATACTTCTTGCCATTTAATGGTTTTCTGAAAACATAAGAATAATAGTTGGTCGTCTCCCAGGAAACCATATCCACAATCTGAAATCCCATTTTGAGATATGCCGAAACTAAAGCATCTGCTTCCGCGGATGTATCAGTCATCCATGAATCTACTTTTTTAACCCAGTCGATTTTATTTGCGTGAAGTATCAGCTTTACCAGTAGATTTGTCTTGCGATAATCCGGCCGCACTGCCATCTGTTCAATGTACAGGGTGTCAGCATCCTCATACCATTTCTTTTTTGAATTGGCATCTCTTTTGATACGCTTTCCTGCAATGGAGGCCACCAGTTCTCCCTCTTCATTGTAGGCCACCGCGCATACCCTGCCTTCCAGCCTGCGCTTCGTATCCTCTACTGTCTGAGTAGCCGCCAGATAATTGCGTCCCGCATCCAAGTGCTCTTTGTAGCATACATGTAAAAGTTCAGTCAATGCCTCATAGGGGAAGTTGTCAGTCATTATCTCTATTCTTGTTTTTCCCATGGTCAATCTCCATTCAATATTTTCTCAGTGGCAGCAACAACCGCATGCCCATACCCTTCTTTTGGAGGAAGCAAATCCTCTACCAGCCCACCGGCAAAGCTCTGTAAATCCTTATCATTAAGTGCCAAAGCTATCAGGTCGTGCAAGTCACCTGTGCCATCAAAAACTATCCCCCGCTTCATGTACTCAGCTATAACCGAATGTTTCCACACCCTGTCCGGCATAAATCGACTAAGTACCACCGGCTTGCCTGCCAGCATAGCCTCTTCGCAAAGTGTAGAATAATCGCATATCACCACGTCAGCTGCCAGCATGTATCCTATGCTTGGTGTCTTTGGATTACGCACCACGAATCCTTTTTCAGCCATAGAGTCCACGTAATCCCCAAGAGGCTCTATAGCCTGGTCGTATTTGGCATATTCTTTGGGATGAATAGACAGGATAAATCGATACCCTTCCTTCATCATATCTGTAGCCTGAGCTATAAGCGCATTTCCTACCCTATGAAAAAGACTATCAGCACCCCAGCTGCCAAACACAGCCACTACTATCTCATCATCCTTAAAACCAAGTTCTTTTCTGTAATATGCCTTTTTATCTCTATCTGCAATGAGTTTCTCGGCATTTTTGTATCCTACGTGGTATACATGTTCATCAGTCTCACGACTGATAATATCCGCATACCGCCTATTGGGCTCAAGCATACCTGTAAATAATCCCCTGCCCATAGAATAGGCATATAGATGCTCTCCTCCGTCATAGCTTATCATGTGAAGTCCATGATTGATATAGATAAGAGCCGTCTCTTTTTTAGAATAATAAAGGGGCACCTTGGCATCTGCGCAAACTATCATATCCCACGGTGTCCACAAAGCCCTAAGATAGGATTGTACAAGATGTACTCCCTCAGGACATTCCATGTCCCAGTTATCAGGATAATATATGTAAAAATCCACGTCCTGCATACCCCTGACACACGCATAATAATCAAAGATATGTGGCTTCATGGTTGGACTCTCGCAATACAAAAGAATCCTCTTTTTTCCAAAAGTTTTATGCCAAACAGAAAATATTTTTCTATATTTAAAAAAGTTTTCCTGCAAATAAATTTCTTTTTCTTTTTGCTTTTTTTCTTTTTTTACTCTGGCCAAATCCCTTCGTTCTTTAAACCAGTAATTTTTCAGATTGCCTACAGATCCCTTCAAGACTTTTAATTCTATAAGAAGTCCGGTCTTAAATCTGCCTGTGGTCATATTTGATCTGATGTCATCCAGCTGATGGCTTGCTGCTATCCTCTCATCTGAGGCTGCTTTTTTCAACCTGAGCTTCTCGTAAACGATATAATCCACGCGTTCAGAGTCTAATATAGCATCAGCATTAAAAACACCCGCCTTTTTCAGAAGACGCTCATACTTTTCAAAAAATCTACTCTTATCGTATATACGTATCGAAGCAGGAATATCCGGTTCCGGTTGCGTATAAAAAGTAGCAATAGGTTTGTTATAACAATAAATGTTTTGGCACTCGCACAGATAATCCAATAAAAAATTCTGCTGGTATCCTACCACCTGCTTCTCGTCGAAGCTAATACCTGCTGATTTGATTTTTTCGACAGACAGGATTTTGTTCCATAAGCTCAAGTATGTAACATCTCCGGGATGAGCGTGAAAAAGCAAGGCAAAATCAGCAAGAGATAACTCTCCTGATTCAACATCTACCACCTGGGTCAGATTCCAACTGATGCGTTCATACCCAAACATCAGCATATCTGCATTTCCATCAAGCAAAAAACTTGCTATATCATTAATAGCATTGTCCTTCAAAAGCACCCAGGGATATAAGAAAAGAACATATCCGCTATGGATGGTGGATAGTACTCTGTTAAAAATCGCCCCGTAACTATCCCCCTTCTCGACAGAGACGTTTACATGTATGCTCTCTGCCCACTGGGCTGTAGCGACTTTTTTGCATATAGTAAGATCTTCGCTATGGGCGCCTGTGTCAGGAATGACCAGATGTAACTCCATCAGAATCCTCCGTGCTCTCGTGCTATCATCAGATCTCTCTCATCGTCTACTTCAAACCAGTCAGCCTCATCTACCGGCACGATATTAATATCGTCATCACCATAGTAAATGAGTGCACCAAGGACCAATTCATAATAATTTTGCAGGTTGCCTGTATTGACATACAGTTCTAAAGATTTGCCAAATTTTTCCATAAATTGTTGGCCAAAATAATATATGTTAACTGTCTTCCATGCATTGTCATAGCAAAAATCTTCACCCTGGAACTTTTTGATGATAAGCCCTGTAGCTTTGGTACCATCTGCTGCAATGACCGTACCATTCATAGTGTCCGGATTGTATTTGCTAACCACGATATTGCAATCGGTCTTCTTTGCTACAGTCTGATCTAAAAGCTCCTTGGAAAAAAGGATATCTCCCTCCACCATAAGCACATCTTCAGTGAGATATTTTGATGCCAGATAAAAACTATAGACATTGTTTGTAGTGTCATAAATTTTATTTTCAACGAAGGTGAGCTTCATATCCTTATAGCTGTCACCGCATTTTTCCATGATGTATTCCTTGCGGTAACCCACTACTATAACAGTCTCGGTAACTCCCTGTTCGTATAATCTCTCGAGAGCATAGAATAGTAATGGTTTGTCTTGCACTTCTACCATTACCTTTGGTTTGTCCTTTGTATAGTCACCAAGTCTGGTGCCCATTCCTGCTGCTAAGATTAATCCTTGCATATCGTCCTCCTGCTAATCTAGCGCACGCTCTGTGCCTTAAACATAAGATTTTTGCCTATCGGTCCCATCTGTTGCTTCAGAGTCCTGAGCCCTGAAATCCCCAGGTCTTCCTCAGCATTAACGATGGTATACTGCTCAGGCAATGTAGTATACATAGCATATTTGGCAAAAGTAGTAAGCCCCGACAATGTATCCACCTGCTTGGCCATAGCCATGTCAAATATATCCTCGCTGAGAGGAAAACCCGCCACTACAGCATAGGGTTCTTCATCCACCCATACCAACACGCCCATCACATCAAGCTCATCCCGATAGTTCATCAACAGATCTGACGCCGTCATATCCTGAAGGCTGCTGTTTTCGGTGCTCTTTCTGACCCATGCATCACACACCTTCATAACAAGAGGCATGTTTTCTTCTGTAAATGACTCATATCTCAGCTCATGGTCTCGCTTGACTCTGCTGATGTGATTGCGAACTGTTCTGAGCTTTTTACCCTTGAGCTCTATCTGCTCCGGTGTGGAATAGATATATTCATCATCACCGTGGCATTCCTCCACTTCATATCTGCCCGGAAATAATTCTTCAAGCAATGCCACATCAGATTCTCTCATATATCTTAAGATCAAATCCTCACCGGATTTTGAATCTAGAAATGATTTAATTTTTTCTTTGCTGCCACATGGAAAAAACCATTCATTATCGTGCTCTAATGCGCTCTTTGCTACAAAAAAATCATCCTCGATATGAATCTGCAATTGCATATCATCTTTCCAGATAAACAAAGACTGAAAAGCATGTGATGAAGTAGTATGCCCATACTTTTTGCGAATGGTGTCAATTTTCTCCTTGTCTGAAAACTCAATGTTTCTTAGTTGAATCTCCATATAGAATCCTCTCTTCTCGCCCCGCTTTGTACACTACTCCTCCCAATACACCTCATATCATTCATCGTCATAACTGCGCAGATATGACATTAATTCTTCCAGCCTAAGCTTTATTATATAATTATATGCAAGCTTGTATTTGAAATAATTGTGATTGCTCTTCATGGCTCTCACATATGTCTCCCAGGCTCCCCCGTCCTTAAGCCACATGCCGTCACCACAGGAATTACCTTCGATGAGATATATCTGTCCGTCCTCACTGACGCATACATCCCAGCTGACATAATAGATATCCGGCACCTCGTCAGCAGCTTTTAGCACTGTCTCTTTGACTTTGTCCCAGTATGGCACTATCTTGCCTTTTAGTTCTATGCCACTCACCGGATGCTTTGGATACGCCTTCCACATCTCATCCACCGGGTCACGCAATATCTCACCTGTCTCTACATCGATAGGAGTAAAAAGTCCTCCCTCATATGCATTGTCCACGCACACATCACCATTGCCCATGGTGACATAAGTCTGAAAAATCTCCACATGATCCTTAAAGCGCATGGTACAGACCCTACAGCAGTTGACCGAAGATGGATTGACATCATGCAGCAATCCTTTTTGATAGATGTACTGCTCCATCAGACTCTTTGAGTTAACATAACTTTCATATATCTCTTTTAACTCGTCATCGCTCTGACCTGTATAGTCAAATATATGTGTACCCTTACCACCAAAGCTACGGGGATTTTTGACTATAGACTTGGGATATGCTTTTATAAAATCAACAAACTCATCATAAGTAGCTGACTCCATATCCAACCATTTGCGATTAATATATTTATCGAAGGTCTTGAGATATATAATTTTATCATCCAGCTTAGGTCTCGATGGTCCGGAGTTGATACCGTACCAGACAGCATACAGGCGTCCCGGCCCCACGTAACTGTTGCGCTGCTTTTTATCTTTTATCTCGTAAAACCCCAGTTCTTTGTAGTAACGTACAGGGAACCCATACTTTGTAAGACTGTCAAAATAGTCTCTTTTTACATCAGGATTATTAAGATAATGCTCCGGTGCTTCCACATCTCGCATCAGTTCTCGATAAAAATCATCATGCTTTTTTCCGTAGTACTGCAGATACATTCCTGACGGTGCAATAAATTTCAGTGCATTCTTAATTGCCCTTATAATCTTGTTTCCCATAATTATTCCTTCAACTATTAGAAATCATTCATCAGTTTTCTGATATCTTCGTCACCGATAACCTCAGTCTTCTTATCGCATATACGATATACTCTATTACACATAGATAATACGCTAGGTCTGTGTGTAGTCAACAAGCATATTCTGTGCTCATCATCTTTCATGAGATTCTTAAGAACATTTCTCTCGGTGACAACATCAAGAGCAGAAGTAGCCTCATCCAGCAAAAGAATAGATGTATTTCTAAGGACCGCTCTTGCAATAGCAAGACGTTGATTCTGCCCCTCTGAAAAACCAAGGCCTCCCTCACCAATCATGTGATTGATTCCATCCGGCAATTTCTTGACAAAATCATATGCACATGCAGTCTCAAGTGCCGCAATAATCTCCTCATCTGTGGCATCCGGCTTAATGATACGCATATTCTCAGCGATTGTACCTGACATCATGGTGTTGCCCTGAGGCACATATGAAATCAATGAACGTGTGATAGGCCCCATATGTAACTTATCCCCATCAGCCCACTCTATATCAGACAGGCCTTCCTGGGCTTTTACGATACCAAGGATGATGCGAAGCATGGTGGTCTTGCCTTCACCGGATGGACCAACCATAGCTACTATTTCTCCGGACTTGGCATGTAGATTTGCCTTCTCGAAAATATTTGGTCCTGTGTGGTAGTGGAATGACATGTCTTCCACTTTTATCTCCATAGAGCTGTCAGTATGTGAATCAAGAATCTGCTGTTCCTTAGGAGTGATATGCAAATCAGCCTCATCGGGAAGCTCAATAATCTCACGAATACGCTCAGCTGATGTAATACATTCTACCAATGTAGGCATAAGTCCAAAGAGATTGGCCAAAGCTGATGCCGCCGATACAGCAAGAGCTGCCATGGAAGCTATATTTCCGACAGTGATATATCCTGTATGCACTCTATATACCATCCAAGCGCCGCTGATTATTACTGCTATAAGTCCAATCCCCTGCGTAATTACCCAGGAAATCATATACATGAGATTTGACTTGATATCGCACTGTCTTAAGTTCTCAGCCTTAACTTCCATTTTTGCATGGAAAATATCAAAAAGTCCAAAGGCTTTTACAGCCTGCATGTTATGAAATGTCTCTTTATTTAAAAGTGTAATCTCAGAGGCAGCCTCTCGTCCCAATCTCTGATAATCTAGTACTTTTCCTGCGAATGCCTTGGTAGAAAAATATACAAGTGGTGCCACAAGGATCAATACTATAAGGATAGAGTAATCAAAATAAATAACTACCGCAACTGCTGCAACTACACAGGCAAGGTCTGATAATATGGTAGGCAAAAGTCCATTGATATTGCCTGACACAGTCTTGACATCCTGACCGATACGCGTCAGTAAATCACCGGAATGATGCTCCTCAAGAGACTCCCAGTCTGCATTGATAGTCTTGTCAAACAGTCTGAGCAAAAGTGTCTTGTGCATAGCTGTATAGTTAAATACATTTACGCGATTTGCAATGTAAGTAACAATCAGCTTGATAATGAACATCACTATAAAGAGAATGACAAAATGGATAAGGTCAAGCATGTTGTCACATACAATCAGCTCGACAAAATTGCCGACCGCATAGGTCAGTACCAAATCCAGCACTGTCTTTGTCACTATCAATAACGCATATGCGATAATTCTAAAAGTGTACTCGTCAAACAGCTTGAACATCCACCTAAACTGTCTCAAGCCACTTATCAATGACTTTCCTTTGTTTTTCATTACCTGTGTCCTCCTGCTTCTATAAAAACATATAAGACATAACTTCATCTGCCCTGTATTTGATTGCATAGTTGTATGTTAATCTGTATTTGAGATAGACGCCACGGCTCTTCATGGCTCTTACGAATCTAGGCCAATCGCCGCCTTCTTTTAGCCACATTCCATCTCCACAGGAATTACCTTCTACTATGTATATCTGACCATCGTCACTTATCGCCACATCCCAGCTTACATATATCAAATCAGGGACCTTCTCTGAGGCCTGAAGTACTGTCTGCTTCACTTTATCCCAACAAGGAATCTGTATTCCCTTCACCTCGATGCCGCTAACGGGATGGATGGGATATTCCGACCAAAGGCATCCATAAGGGACTCTTGAAATGACACCCGTCTCAATGTCTATAGGTGCAAACAATCCGCCCTGGGAAGCATTGTCCACGCACACCTTTCCTTTGCCCATTTTTAAGAAACACTGGAATATTTCTACATGGTCCTTAAAGCGCATGGTACATATTCTGACGCAATTAACTGAATCCGGATTCAGATCATGGAGGATTCCCTTTTGAGCTATAAGTTCCTCAAGAATCGAGTCATCGCCACAATACTCATCATAGGTCTTTTTTAAATCTTCCTCTGATTGATTGTTGTATTCAAACAGATGAATTCCCTTGCCTCCCGACCCGGTAGTATGTTTAACAATCACCTTGCCGTGCTTTGTCATGAAGCTTTTAAACTCCTTAAAGCTTGCTTCTTTAACATAGAGCCATTCCCTGTTGATATAATCCGAAAAGACCTTCATAAAATCCAACTTGTCATCCAAAATTTTTCTTGAAGGGCCTGAGTTTACTCCATACCAGGTAGACATGAGCTTGCCGGGAAATACATATGAATCGCGCCTGGCCTCATCATCACGCATCTCGTAAAATTCCAATTCTTTGTAGTATTTTACCGGAAGTCCATATTTACCCAGACATTGAAAATAATCTCTTCTCACCTCAGGATCATTAATATAATAATCCGGCGCATCCACCTCTTTCATCAACGAAACATACTTATCAGCATGCGTCTTTTCATAATGCTTCATATAAAGGCTTATAGGAATAATAAATTTTAAAGCATCAATTATTTTCCTAAAAACTCTATTACGCATTGTTATTTGCCTCCTGAATCCTCTTAGCCCTTTTTACATAATTTCTTGGGCTTAAAATTACGCGAAAATACTCCCTCTTTTGATGACTGTCAAGCTGTTTGTAATTTTTGATACATTGCTTTAACATCAACTTTCTGAACTTATTATTAAGTCCGTATTTTTTGTATGTATCCTCACCATATCTGAACATAAGAAGAATAAGTTCTTCAAACATGGAATATACAATTAAATTATAGAATTCTCCATACTTTTGATTCTTGCAGCACTGTACCCTGTCAAGATGGGCATCTAAAACATGAAAATGCCTCATATCCTCATCCCTGCCGGCTCCTGTGATGCTATCCTGACGTATTCTGTAATGATAAAGTGCATCTGTAGTAGCAGTGATAAGATGGGCCGCATCAATAATTCTGTGAACCGAATACTCATCCTCATGAATTTTACCAACTGCAAATTTGACTGTATTGAAGATATATGATTTGTAAAGCTTGTTCCATGCCAATATCATCAAAAAGTATTCATCCGTAAAAATATTGCTAAGAATGCTCATAGCTGATGTGGATGAATAAACCATGCTATTATCAAAAGCCACCTTGTATGGTAAGTCCATCTCCTTGATAAACCCTCCTATGGTGACATCCGCACCTGTGGAAAGGGCGCCTGCAACAAGCTTTTCTATAAACTGTGGGTCAACCCAATCATCTGAATCTACAAATGAAAGGTACTCTCCCTTAGCATGTGCTATGCCGGTATTTCTGGCAGCTGAAAGACCTGCATTTTCCTGATGTACATATATAAACCTAGAATCCTTCTTACTATAATCCTTCGCCAAATCTCCCGAGGAATCAGTGGCACCATCATCTACCATTATTACTTCTATCTTGTCGTAAGTCTGAGCTCTAAGTGAATCCAGGCACTCCACAAGATATTTTTCAACATTGTATATTGGAACTATGACACTTACTAAAGGATGATCAGCTGTCTCCTTATGATCTATACCGATATGTTCCATCAAGCCAAGGACAAGTCTTGGATCATCCACATAGGATATCTTCCTTGCAAACAAATCCTTTGAATTTTTCAGAGATTCCAAATCCTCGTATTTCAACTGACGAGGGCCGGAATGCCCGCTTTCCCATTGGCTGTAGCGTAAACTATTTCCGAACACCTTGTTTTTGAACGATGAATTTATAGCTATTGTAGGAACAAAAAACTCATCCGGTGCGTTTGTAAGCTTAAATATTTTTTTTATAAGCTTTCTTTGAGACAACAAATATCTCGCCAGTTCATCTGTGATAGAAAACCACTGTTCACCCTTAACAAAATGAATATCAGGATATCTCTTAAGCCTGTTTACTCCTCGTCGCTCCTGCCACTTAAAAAATTTATATTGCTTATCTTTTAACGTACGAAAAAATTTATTTTTCCTTCCTGATGCGGTGGACTCTCCCAGCGCAAACCATTTCATCGCAGGGAAATAGTATCTTATTTTATATAGAAAAACATCGTCGTTTTCTCCGTCCTCATGCCAGCTAATGAATTCTCTGTCTTCATTTTCAAAAAACTCATGTATTTCATCCTGTGATTTTAGTGGGAAATCGTATCCGGATAAAAGGTGATAGTATTTGTAATGAGCCTCTTTCGTAGCAGCCGCCAACAGAGCCAACTCGCAATCAATCATGCTCGTATGTCCCCATCTTACATCTATCCTTGGTACAAAATGAATATTTGCACTCTTTACCCACAGAGCCATCTCGGCAGTATCGGCATATTTTGTTTTCTTATCTATATGAATAAAAATATCATTTCGCTCATCATCTATAGCTTCTAACAAATACTTAAGTGATTCAAAATTGTTATGAGCCATTATTAAATAAGCATGCTTTTGTGTAGTCATTTTAATATACCTTTAATTCTTCTATACTGCTCCTCTTGCGTATGCTACGGTAAATATCATAGACTTTAAAATACAATTTCCAAAACAAATCGCCAGTCAAATATGTCTGGATATATTTCCCGAATCTATAGTAGTCCTTGACCTTATAGTCTGCTGCAAATTCATGAAAATCCTGTCTGTGCTTAAGGGCCACCGTCAAATATTCCTTATAAAAATCATCATCTATATCTCTTGCAACTAAATATGCTTCCCTGACTGTTCCATCGCAAAAAGCATGCATCATTAGCTTGTAGAATAACTGATAATATTTGCGCTTAGTGTCAGATGTAAAAGCTTTGTCAAACTCCGGCTTCAGCCCCTTTACTATCTTTAAGTGTTCCTTATAATTGCTCTTTAGGTCAAGTCCGCTATTCATGGCAGACCCACCTCTTACTCTGTATGAATATAATCTCTCATCAATACAATTGATGGACTTAGCGTAAAATCCATAATTGATAACGAAGGCAAGGTCTTCGCCGATTTTACAACCTTCTATGAATCTAATACCGTTAGTCTGTATTATTGAGGCTAAAAACAGCTTCTGCCAGACCTCAAAACCTATCAGATAATCCATTATCTGATTTCTGACTAAGTCTAACCTCTGCTCTTCTGTAGCTGTGTCATAATATCCGGTGATGAAATTGTAATTATCTAATTGGTTGTTATCATCATCCACCCTGGCATATTGACAATTAATCCAGTCAGCGCCCGAGGTCTCTAGAGAAGCAACAAGTTTTTCCACTGCATCGCTTTTTATAAAATCGTCTCCATCCACAAACTGGATATAATATCCCGTGGCAGCACCAAGCCCTGTGTTTCTGGCTTTTGAAACTCCGCCATTTGGCTGAGTAATACCCTTGACCCTTGAGTCCTTTGCCATGAAATACTGTATATGGGACCATGTATCATCCTTTGAACCATCATCCACCGCTATGACTTCGATGTTCTCATAGGTCTGATTAAGAATGGACTCAAGACATTCATCGATATAAGAAGCCACATTGAAGGCCGGTACTATTATGGATACTTTCTTTAAATCTCTTTCACTCATCTTATCTAATAAAAACCTTGCAAAATACAGCCGGCATTTCCTTGAAAACTCTGTATTTTAATCTTTGCTTTGTGGTCAATAGTTCTTTGTAGGCCTCATAAAAACTGTCGTATTTTATTTTTGCCTGACTCTTCATCTGGTCGTCGCCATAATTGTAAAAGCTCACAAGCTTAAGCAGGGCCCACTTAAATGTAATAGAAGCAAACTTTCTGTCGCCGTTTTCAAGAGCGATCTGCATTCTATTCTCATAGGCATCTACTGTGTGCAAATGGTCGATATTGTGGACATTTTCTTTTCCGGTAATGCCATCATCGTTGTTGCGATATATATAATTCCTGTGAGGAATAAATACCGCCTTATTGATAAGATACAAAAAATGATTAATTATAAATTCGTCTTCATGCAAACGCCCTACCTCGAAGCGAATATCATCAAACAGTTTCTTTTTGTATAGCTTGCAGCAGGAAATAACCATCAGCACATATTCTCTGGAAATCGGATTAGTCAACCACTCTCTGCAATCTTGTGGAGTCAGAACAGTGGTCTTGCTAATTGGATTGTCGCTTTCACACAGTTTTGCCGAGTTGATGTCGCTTATGGCTATATCTGCATCTGTAGCCTCCGCCGCTTCGTACAAATCCTCCAGATAGTTTTCTGTAACAAAGTCATCCGAATCCACAAAGCAAATATAATCACCCTTGGCCCCATCAAGCCCGGCGTTTCTGGCAGCGGAAAGTCCTCCGTTTTGTTGATGAATGACTCTTATTCGCTCATCCTTTTTTGCCCACTCGTCACAAATCTCACCACTGGTATCCTTAGAACCATCATCTATAAGTATGAGTTCAAAATGACCGTATGTCTGATCGACTATTGATTGGATGCAATGATCAACAAAATGCTCCACATTATATACAGGCACAATTATCGAAATAAGTTTGGATTCCATATATTAAAGCTCCTATTTTTTCAGAATCTTATCTTTTAATTCCATCAACTTCATGAATTTCTTCCTGCCTTTTTCTTCACCGAAGATGCGATTTAGTCCCCGCATCAATACCAGATATTTCTTACCCTCAGGTCCATGCCAGCTGGCGGCAAAATGGTGGATGGAATAGGTATTATCTGTAATCTTGATTTTGCCTGTAGCCCAACTCTTTGGACAAAAATAATCCATCGGGTAAATCTCCATACCATCTATCCTCTGATAGGTACCATCTGGCCTAAGGCCATGCCGTAAAAGTACTTCGGTGCGTAGCTTAGGGCTCTCCACATAGTCTTGCATATCGTCATAAACTGCCAACATCTCCTGAAACAAGGGAAGATGTGCTACTCCACCAAACCCCTGGCCGTCATTAACTAAATCAGGCCGCTCAAATCCAATGTAAGCCTCATGCCCACAAAGTGGCGACAGGTCTTTTAGCACTTCCACATCGGTATCAAGATAGATACCTCCGTACTGTTCTAATATGTCGAGTCTGGCATAATCAGACACAAATGCCCATTTCTTTTCCTGATAAGCCTTTTCCATAAAAGGATGCTTATGAATATCATAATTTGTCTCGTTCCACTCTATAATCTCAAAATCGGGACAATTCTTCTTCCAAGAATCTATGTATTTTTGGACCTTAGCAGGTTTTTCGCCTCCACCAAACCAAAAATAATGTATTTTAAAGGGAATCAATTTTTCTGACATAAAGCTCCAATCAGTTGCACAAGGGAATAATCATATTTATAATCAAGCTATGGAAAAGTCTATTACAACAATAATCCCATTTTTTAATAGCGGCTGCGATCTGGTGCGCATGCTTGGTAGTATTATCTCAGGCACCGTAGTACCTGATGAAATCCTGCTTATAGATGATGGCTCTACTGACGACTCTGCCACCATCGCCTTAGACTATGCCGCAAAATATGATTTTATAAAATATATAAAGCAGCCTCACAGCGGTGTATCCGCAGCCCGAAACCTGGGCATCAAATCGGCAACAGGTACATACATAAGCTTTTTAGACGCAGATGACTATATCGAAAAGGACATGTATGAACTGCTCTTGTCAGCCATCACCTCAGAAGACTGCGCCGGCAGCGTCTGCGGCTATTTCACCGAGAAGAACAGCCTCACCACATCGTATGTGGGTAATTATAATGATATAATATATGCCCCCGACTTACTAGAGGCAATGTTCACAGATGACTGCATCCGTGGATTTTTGTTTACCCGTCTTTTCAATAGTAAACTAATAAAATCTATGACCTTTGATACAGACATAGCCATGTGTGAAGATCTGTTATTTCAAACAAAGCTGTTATCAAGTGAACCGTCTATGAGATTTGCCTATGTACCAAAAGCTCTGTACCACTATGTCCAAAATTCTACGCAGAGCACTGCCAAACTTAACTATTTTAACGACGGCGTATTCAAATACAAGCCAGCCTTTGAGCAGATGTCCTCTATAGTACACAAGGACTATGTAACAAACAGCTACGAGTCTATCTTAGAATACAGCATGTACTCCCTGCTAAAAGCATATAAGGCAGGCCATAAAGACCTCGTACCTCAAATCAGGCTTCTTAAGAAGGAAATGAAAAACACACATCCCACAAAAGCTTCAAGACGGCGCTTAGCCTATATATATGCCCCTTTGCTCTACAGTTGTTTTATATCTGACTAGCCAGAAGATAAATGGCTTTTAGCATGTACTTAACCCTTATTACTTAAACATCTGATAGATGGATCTGACAAAATAAAAAATCTCAAACACGCCTGTGCGCAAACAATAATATCTCAGTCCGCTTATCTTTTTGGCCTTGTAGGTCTCCTTTAACATATGCTGAAATTCGCGGCTTCCTATTTCTTTTTTCAAGGTAGCCTTCACCGCTTTTTTTGATTCTACGCAGCTACTGTTTCTGCTGGAATAGAGTGCCGTCAGCCTGTTGGTCCAGTCAGTGACAAATATCGCCTTGATAATCAGCACATTGTCCTCAGTAACACCTTCCTGCTGCATCTCCCAATTGATAAATCTGGCATATATAGACTTAGTATCCTCCAAGCCGCTCTCATGATATGCTAAAGACAGTCCACAACGGGTACGTCTGATGTAGTGATAAAGTGGCTTATTTATAAAACCGATATTCCCATCTACCGCATCAAGATAGTCAAGATTAAATTTTAAATCCTCGGCTATATCTACATCCGCATCATAATAAATACCCAGCTCTTTTATGGCCTGTAGGCTATAGCATTTGTTGGTAACAAAATTGAAAATCTTGAGCCATGCCAACATAGATGCCGAAGCCCTCGACAGCAAATACCGCTCTCCTTCTATATAGCCATGGATAGGCTCTAGAGTCTTGGTCTTGGTTGTGACGCTGTGATTGGCATAATTGTCGAAAAACATACCGGTCATGAGAAATGAAACATCTTTTTGGGTCCACTCCTGCATGGCATTTAAGTATTCCTCTAACAATGTATTCTCCGGAATATCATCAGCATCAAAGAATAGTATATAGTCACCTGTGGCCTCATTGATACCTCGATTTCTAGAGGATGACACGCCTTCGTTTTCTTTTGAAATCACACGAATCCTATTGTCCATGTAGGCAAGCCTCTCACAGACAGCCACTGTCTCATCTGTGGAGCCATCATCTACCACGATTACTTCAAAATTGCCATAGGTCTGCCATGTACAAGCCTTAATGCACTCTTCTATGTAGTTTTGAGCATTGTAGGTAGGTATAACTACCGAAAATTTTATATCATTCATTCCCTTAATACTTGCAGTATTGCCACAAATATAGAGCAAACTGCTTTTTAAATCCGCAAACGGATGGTGTGCCACTGTCTTTGATATCTTTTTTGTAAGCGGCAGCAATTGACCTCTTTTTTTCCTTGGAGGTCACATTGCGATATACATACTTGAGATGTTCGAGATATGTGATACGAGCATGCTCTGCAAGTACAATCTCACCTCGCTCCATAAAAAACTCTATTCGACCGCAAACAGCCTCAATAAAATCTTTGCTTCGCTTTTCTATCTTATCACCCATGATACTATCACCACGCTGATAATACTTGTACAGGGTGTCAGGGATATACGCTACAACACCGGCCTTGTACAATACTTTATAAGTAGTGGCCTCATCCTCATGTATCCTGCCAACAGGAAACCTGACATCATGCCACAAGGAGGCCTTATAGAGCTTGTTCCATGCCACAGTACATAAGCTGTTGTCCCGCATCATCTGTATGATGCTTTCTTTGCCGCTCCATATACCAAAGCAGTCCTTTGTAAATCTTTTTTCTAAAACTTCACCATCGAAAACATGCGCAAATCCGCAAGCCACTACCTCGGCATGACACCTATGTGCTTGCGCAAGCATAATTTCAATAGTATGCAAATCAATAAAATCATCACTATCAACAAAAAATACATACTCGCCTGTAGCCACGTCTAATCCCGTATCTCTGGCTCCGGAGAGTCCTAAGTTGTCTTGATTGACAACTCTGATTCTGGAATCTGTCGCAGCATAATCGGCGCACAACTTACCACTACCATCTGTAGAGCCATCATTTACCAAAATAATCTCTATATTGGTATAAGTCTGATTAATAAGAGACTCTACACATCTGCCGAGATACTTTTTTACATTGTAAACCGGCACAATAATCGACACTTTTTCAGTCGATTTTGAAAAATCCACACAATCAACAAACTTATCATAATAGCCATTAATGTCAAATTCCACCCTTTTTCTTGCCACCTCATATCCCTTCCTGCCAAGGGATTGTCGCATGGTGCTATCAAGGGCAAGTTTCCTGATTGCACTTGTTAGATCAACAACAAAATTCTCGCCTCGTTTTACTATAACGGCGGCATCTGACACCACCTCAGGCAATGCTCCCGAATCTGTCGTAATAAGAGGTATACCTTTTGATATAGTTTCCAAAGCCACCAGTCCAAATGGCTCCTCATTAAGGGTAGGCATCACGACTACATCGTACTGCTCATATTTTCTTGCCATATCAGCTGTAGGTATCTTTTTTAAGCATGAGATTAATGGGCTATATTTTTGACTTATGGCCATAACCTGCTTTTCGTAGTTGTATGGGTGGTCAGAAAACCCTATCACATCCAGTGAATACTGATGCCTTTTGTCCTCCGGCAGGGATGATAGAAAGTCTCCAAAAGCTATAACCAGTTCTTTTACACCCTTTGGAGGAATAATCCTTCCGGCGTAGAGAAACCTGACTTCATCAGAAGGCTCTCTTGCAGTCATGCTATAAGCCTCAAAATCCACGCCATTGTAAAGGACCTGCACCTTAGCCTCAGGCGCATATTTCAACACCTGCGACTTGATATATTCACTGACTGCTAAAAATAAAACTCCGACATTAGCCAGACCTCTTATATATGCAGGAGACCTGTACACATCCACATCATTGTGCATGTGAAAATATATTGGAAAATTTCTCTTGCCTCCCAAGGCATCAATCAGTCTCATAGCTACTGACATCTCATTTTGAACTATTACAGCAAAATAAGGCTCATCGAGCATATCCATTTGCTCCATAAACTCATCTACTATCAGCTTGTCCAAAATCCTTTTTGAGCTGCCGTTTTTATTGAATTGTCGATAAAATCTATCAGAAATTTTGTCACGTAAAGATAGAACACTGCTTAACGAAATTGGAATAATCCTTGTGTATGAATAACTAGTATTGGTATAAGAAATGTCCGCAATTGAATATAGATCAATCGCAAATCGTTTCGATATCTCGTTTTTTTCGATAATGCATGTGATTAATTCCTCCACAGCCCCGCCTTTTGAGGCGGGAACCGGAAGTATACATGGTGTAATAATTGCAATCTTTTTCATATCTCAATCAAAGTGCTTTTCGTCCACACTGATATAGCTTGATGGTACGTGCCACAACATCATCCCAGTTATATTTGGCCAGGACATAGTCAGCAGCCTGTTCTTTGAATGTAGATACTTCTTCTTTGTTATCAAGCAACTGAACTAATTTGTCTTTTAGATCTTCAACATCCCCCTGCTTGAAAGTAATACCTTTGTCCGCTACCACGCCGGCAGTCTCATTGATATCACTGACAAGACAGCAATTGCCATAACTCATGGCTTCCAGTAATGAGATAGGCATACCCTCCACATCACTGGGCAATACATACAGATATGCATTTGAATATAATTCTTCAAGGACCGTGCCTTGTTGGAATCCAAGCAGCATAATACGGTCATCTTCTCTGGCGGCTTTTTTTATCTTTGCCACGTAATCGTTACTGTGGCTGGTGCCGCCTACTATGACAAGTTTTTTGCCGGTATGTATCTGCTTATATGCTTTTATCAGATAATGCAATCCCTTTTCAGGTACTATCCGCGCAAGAAAGAGAATATAGCCATCCTTTTTCAGGCCAAACTCCTCTGTAATCTGCTGTGCCTCCACAATCTCAGGCTTTGCTATACCGTTTGGAATTAATGTGGCCTCTCGGCCGTATTTGTCCTTGAAAAACTGTTTGTTGCCCTCGGATAAAACAATAAGCTCATCTGCATACTTTGCTGCGCATTTCTCACCAAACTCCAGATACTTGGTAGCAAATCCGCCCCACTTGGCTCTTTGGGAATCTATACCATGAATGGTAGCCACAGTGTGAATCCCGAGAAAATGCGGCAGCCACAGCATAGCGCACGGGCCTGAGGCATGATAATGTATAACATCGTAATGATGAAACACAGCATGTAGCGTAGCCAGTACCGAGTAAATGGTGGCGTTCAGGCTTTTCTTCTGAGAAGTAGGAATAGTGATAATATGTATACCCTTGTACTCCTTACCAACATCTGTGTTGACATCGTTTTCAGCGCCTGATACGTGATGTCCGGCTCTGTTGTACACATAGACATCGTGTCCTTCCTGCACCATCTTGGTAGCCAGTTCTTCCACAACAATCTCGATTCCACCTTCTCTGGATGGTATTCTTTTGTGACCAATCATTGCGATTTTCATTAGTACTAACTCCCGGCTATTTAACGCTTTTTAATGTAGATAACAACTGTAGCTACAGCAGCAAGCATCATAAGTGCAGCAACCACTCTACCTACCCATTTGATAATAGGACTAGTACCTGTAGTAGAAGTAGTAACAGTCTCTTTTGTGACATTGACACTAAAAGTACCAAGATCCATCTCTATGACTTCGTCGTTGGAATCAGTATAAGTCAATGTAATACTGACATCCTGGTTGCCTGCCTCTGTAAAAATAACATAATAATCGTTTGAATAGCTCTTGCCTGCATATATAGTATCAAGCTCAATAGTTTCGCTGTCTGATGATACATTGCCATCAACAAGAAGCTTAGCATCGGTAATGTTAATGTTGCTCTGATTAACATAACTAAAGCTGAGAAGCGACTTAGCGTTGACAATAGCATGTGAGCTGACATCTATATCTTTGACACCGATAGTGCTGCCACCTGAAGTAGGAATGGCAATTGATGCGGTATTGCTCATACTCATACCTGATGTCTCATAATCAAACTCGCAAACCAAATCAAGGGAGTCTCCACTAAAGCTGGAGCTGATGCTCACCGGTACGGATACTGTCTTGCTGGATCCCGCTCCGATAGTACCTACGTATACCTGGTTGTCTTCACCGTAGACAGGATAAAGCATATTGGAAGTGCTGGACATAGTCATAAGCACGCTGCCGGCAGCAGAAGAAGTACTTGTATTGTGAAGTGTAAGATTGATAGTAATCTGCTTACCAGCCTCAAGCATACCTCCGTCTATATCGTAGCCTGATATCTCCACTATAGCCACTGAAGAACTCTCCGGATTTAATTCTGTAGCATTTGCCACCATAGATGCATTTGTCATTACAACAAATGCTGCAAAGAGGCAAACAACAATAGTTTTCAAAAATTTATTAATCTTTCTCATATCTGCCTCCTATTATTTTTTTACCTGATTTTTTTTATTTTTAGCATACTTCTCATTTTGGAAGTAATCATAATCCTTATTGTATGAAGCATATTGGCTCATATCTACTTTATTTACGATAGTGCCGATGAGATTAGCCTTGACCTTAAGGAGGGCGTTGGCAGCCTCTACAAGACCTTTCTTTGTAGTGTCACCCACAGCAGATACAAGTATAGTAGCATCTACATTGACAGATATCACCTTGGCATCCATAGCGGCATTGACTGCCGGCATATCGTAGATGATGAAATCATAAGACTCAGAAAGCTCTTCCTTTGCTACATTCATCTTGCTGGAGCAAAGAAGTCTGACGGGATTGTCTATAAGCTCTCCACAAGGAATATATACAAGATTGTCCGTAGTGGTCTCATAGATAATCTTGTCTAAAGAAACTCTATCCATGAGATAATCCGAAAGCCCCTCAGAAGCATTTTCATTTAATCTCTTGTATCTATTCTTTTTTCTCATGTCGCCATCAATGAGAACTGTCTTCCATCCCGAACCGGCCAAAGCCGCTGCCAAATTGATAGCTACGGTAGTGGTGCCGTCTCCTGCCTCGCATCCGCAGACAACAAAACTCTTGTATCCATTTTGCTTTTTAAGGATATGGAGATTCATAACTGCCTGATCAAAAGCATCGTTCAATATATAATTATCATTTTTGTAAATATCAAGCTTTTTCATTATCTGACCTCCTATTCCTTATAATCCGGAATAATACCTATAACCGGAAGTTTTTCACGAATAGATGCCTCGCGAACTGTACGTACTTTTCTATCAAAAATCTCACAGACCAAAACGATAAGGCATGCCAGGACAAAACCTATTAGTGTAAACTTGATTCTGTCTTTCCATGCCTCTAAGCTGGCATTAGTAGACTTGTAATAGGTATACGCGTTATCAAGGGTCTTGACAGCATCCGAATCTAAAATCTCTGACATCTCGATAGCATATGACTCAGCCACTGCATCTGCTATCTCCATAGAAAGTGCAGGGTCTGTGGTAGTAGCTGTAAATGTAATAATGGTAGCTGAGCTGTTCATGAAGCTGGATGTGCTGGATGACGAACTGCTGGTAGCTGATGAGCTGACATATATAGCGCTCTGCACATCAGACGCACTGACATCGCTTCGTCCTATCAAAAGGGCTGCTCTCTGGCTTACCTTATATGAGCTTGCTACATTTAAGTATGCGTTCATAGCTGTAACAGCATTGGACGCATCTGTATATGAACCATCGGCAGCTGCATATACTGTAGCCTGTGCAGTATATTTGTCCTCTCCTACATTGAGAGTGAGAGCACAACCTGCCAATAAAAACAGTACTGTGATGATACCGATAAATTTTTTCTTTTTAAGAAGTGACGAAAAGCATCTTCCCACATCGATTTCTAACTCATTCTTGTACATATGTGATTCCTTCCTTAAATTGTTGACTTCTCTACGAATACATATCCTAATATTCGCAATGTGATAAATTATAGCACCTAAGTCAAGAAATGTATATTGATATTTTTCTACTAATATAAATCAATAATTTACTTTTTTTGTTTATTTTCACAATATTTTTAGAAATTGCAATAGTTCTTTTAACATGCTACTATTTTTTTAATAACAAAGAGTATTATCCCATATATATAAAGGAGACATCATGTCATTATTTTTAATCATATTTTCGATTTTACTTATAGTTGCAAACATTTACTGTTTTATCTCTAAAAAATATCTATATCTGTTTATTCCATGTATGCTGTTTTTACCTGAATACTATGGGATAGATATATCCGGTTCTCTTCCCGTTATCACTGTGACACGAATAATGTTTGTCATTTTTTACATATATGTATTTATAAATAAGAAAAGAAACATCTCATTTTCAGAGTTAAAGACAATGGATGTAAAATCTATCCCTAAGGAATATATGCTTCTGGCTATATATTTTATCTTTAGAATCATACCTAATCTATGCTACATCACAACTTTCGGTCAGGCAGCCAAGACACTGTTTTCTATTATTTTCGAGCAGACCTTCCTCCTTATAGCTATATATCTGCTTGCACCTGACAAAAAAGAAATAGATACTCTTATCAAAGTAGTGGTCTACACTGCCGCAGCATTCTACATCATCGGTATATTTGAAAGCATGACTTACATCCGTCCATTTGACGCTTTGTATACCGTTTCAAGAACCATGCTTAACGAACACTACGTCCGTCTCGGGCTTCTTAGAGCCACCGCCACTTTTGGTATGCCTATCAACTATGGCAATATGTGTCTCTTCACCCTTCCACTCATTATGTACATGTATGAGATTAGCCGTCATAAGCGATATTTATTTATCGCGCTTTTAAATGTCATGGCAATGATTCATTCCGGTTCCAGATCAGACTTCATTTTCTATGGTTTTATTCTGATTGTTTATTTTGTATTTGTTGCAAAGGGATTACAAAGAAAGATTCTGTATATAAGAAACTGTCTTATCGTTTTATTAGGACTACTTATTGCCATATTTGCCATATCATGGGATAGCCAGTACTACACCTATTTTTACACAGGCACTGTAAAATCAGTACTAAATGAAGTTGGTTTTGATTTTGATCTATCCGAAGGCTCTCCCGATGGAGCAGAAGGCTTCGGCGAAAACGCTGACTACGGCTCAGGCTCAAGACTGGCACAATTTACCGGCATAGAATACACTTTAAAAACAAGCCCTATCATCGGCCTAGGTTCTAAGGCTCAGACCAGAGGCGATGTGCAATACTACTCTCGTGGATACTGGCACCCATCCTACACTTACGATGTAGGCTACGTAGAGATATTCTGCGACGAAGGGATCATCGGTATGATAGGCTATATCTGCCTCTTTGCCGCCATGGTTTTATCTGCCGTAAAAAAGAGCGAACAATCTTGCCTGATTGATAAAAAATATCTTCTGCTATTTGTAGTTACATATATGGTTGGGATGTTAAGCACTGCGAATATGTTTGGTTTTTTGATGGTGTATGTGGTATTTTGTGTGTTTGCAAGGAATTGCACGGACCAATAATCCATGATATAATTTCAAATCGTGCAATAAGCTCTGTTATCCTTTTGCACAATCATATTTAGGCTAAGGAGATTTTATGAGTATAAAAACCACTCTTAAGAAGACCAAATTATTTTCTATTCGTCGTAATAATATATGCTTCGGCGGCACAAAAGCCCTTCGTAATCAGGTAAATCTGGAGTATTGGCATGCAAAAACTAATATCGGGGATACTTTATCTCCCGTAGTAGTCAATTGGATGCTGCAAAGAAATAATCTATCACTTGACACTCCTGTAAAACATACTTCTCATCTATTGGCAATCGGCTCAATAATCGGTATGGGTGATTTCGATTCTACTATATGGGGTTCCGGCGTTCACACAGAAAAAAATATCCAAAATATAAATAGACAAGCGGCATACCGAAAGTATGATATCAGATTAGTCAGAGGTCCAAAAACAAGGGCCGCTTTACTGAATGCAGGATATACCGTCCCGGAGAACTACGGAGATCCTGCAGTCATTATGCCACATATATATCAAAGTCACTCCACTAAAGAATATGACTGTTCTATAATTTTACATTTGTCAAATTCAAATTTGGATACCAAAGATTTACATACTATCGATGTTCAAACTGACGACTATAGGTTTTTCGTTGATGAAATCTGCAAATCCAAAAAGGTTATTTCTTCTTCTTTGCATGGCATCATTTTGTCTGAAGTATACGGTGTTCCATGTATTTTCCTCAATCAGGGAATGGATAAAGAGCTTATGAAATTCACTGACTGGTACGCTTCTACCGGAAGGTCCGAATACAGATATGCCAACACTATAGAAGAGGCTTTAGATATGGAGCCTATGGAGCTACCTGATTTTTCTCAGATGCAAGATACTATTATCAACACTTTCCCATATGATTTGTGGAAATAAAGTAAAGAGCGGCGAAATCATTGATATGATTTTACCGCTCTTTTTATTTCTAATTCTAAAGTTCCTCTTTTAATCCCAAATGAATTAAAATGCCTTTAATCTTTCCCTTTGTCATCTTATTGACTAGCTGTATAGTTTCAGCATATTCAACAGTTGAATTGTATGTTACCAAATAAATCACATTTGTCGTTATCAAACAAATCAAGCCTCTAACAACAAGAACCTTCCACAAATTTCCATCTACAAAATTACAAATTACATTTGTCAGGATGCAACTTATCACTATAACAAGACAATATACAAACAACTTTTTCATATATGTCCAAAAATACTTCTTTTCAAAAATATAGGTAAACAGATTGTGTAAAAGCCAAGGCATGCCCACAAATACAACAGCTATCACCGTAGAAAAAATAACACCATAAATACCTATAAACTGAACCAATATGATATTAAGAATCAAATTAGTAAGAGCTGTAACCAATGGTCTGAACCTATCTTCATGCCACATTCCTGAAGCATCCTTATAAAGGTTAAACAAGGAATTAATCTGTCGTACAAAGAAATACACCACAAGACATATTACTGCAAACATCTCCATCATGTAATCCTTACCAACCCAAATCTCTACAAATGGCTGATATAAATTCAATAAACATGTTGCGCAAAAACCTGCTATCCAGCAAATTATAAAAGTGAATTTCTTAAAATCATTAAAGTTCTTTTCTTTTGTCTCCACTACTATACTGTTACCAATCCCCGCTGTACAAGCAGAAAAGATAACCGCTATCATACCAGTAATAGAATTAAGTATGAAATAATAATTCTGATATACCGCCAAAACTGTCAGGCCCAAAAAGGCAGATATTACGATTGTATCTGCAGAGTCGTATATAACCGAACCGATTTTAGAAGTAAACAAATCCCTGATTCTGCCTGTGATCTGCTTAACTGTATCTTTTTCTACCTGTCCCTTTGGCTTGTAATCAGGATATAATTTGTTGGCAAAATATGCTGTGACAATATTGGTGGCTGCCTGCGTAAATAGCAATACTATAACAAAATAATAGTAATTTCTGAAATACCACAAAACAAATAGCTGCAATCCATATTGCACTGTATTTGTAGCTAATGTAACCTTGCTCACTACGTCAGTACGTTGGTGTGCTTGCAAAATACTATTTTTATAAGAAAACAGCCAATATGATAAAACTGTCGCTGCCAGGTTTAGCAAATATAAAATATAGATATTTATATCGTCGGGTACATCCTTGTTAATCAAATGGGGAATAAATGGGGTAAGTGCTCCTCCCACAACCGCTATTACCAGACCTATAGCCCTATAAAATGTCCTGTACAATTTCATTAGCGCACAGATAGTCTTAGAATCATCTTCTGCGATAGGTTTGTACATACTATAGATCATAGCTGATCCAACGCCTAGTTCTGCCAAATTAAGGACCTGCAAAACAGATGTAAAAAGACTGTTTAATCCTGCGTACTTTATGCCCATCAAATAAATAATTGCAGTACGCATTACAAAAGGGATTACAATCTGATAGATTTTTAATATTAATCCAAAAAATATATTTCGTGTTGCATTTTTCGTTCTATTAATTTTTGCCATCTTATATCTCCAAAACTATCTGGTTACCAGCATTTTTATAAACCATTTAAAGCGACTTTTCATATCATATCCGCCATATACCTTGAAAACCGCCTCAAAGCCTTTATCACCATAGAGCTTCCAAAAAGCTTCTCTCGTTGTAGCTGCAGAAGTTGCTCTCAATAGATTAGGTTGAATAACGCTCTCTTCGGATATCGCTCCACAATTCATATAATCAGTCAAAGCTGTCCATATATCCATCGCCTTATCATTATTAACAAATACTGAGGACACCCCCTTATCATCATCCAATTCCGGATAGAACTTCTTCATCCCCCAAAAATCTGCAAGTGTAAAGTCACCTATTCGGGTCACATTTGCAAAATAACAGTTTGAACAACTCGGTCTCATTGCATTATGAGAATAAAATAATCTACTATAATTACGCCTATAATAATCTTTATTATTAATCGAAAATGACTCAATAGCCGGTTCCCAACCAAACTTAACTTTGTTTCTGAAATTAAAATTCTCTACTTTACCATTTTTCTTGTTTTCCCAAAAATCTATATAGTCTTTGAAAACTCTGGATGAGCACGTACCATGACAAACAATATCTGTAGTAATTAAATTATCGTATGTTTTGCCATTCAGAAAACCATATAAGCCGGCAACCTGACAGCCGGTGCCCGTAAACAATACATTGATATTATTGGTTAAATCTTCTCTAACTTGAGTATATATTCCCGTAATATCACTTTCGACATACTTTGAGCCTTGCATCAATGCAAGGCTGTCAATATCTGTAGCTCGTATATGCTTAACTAAGTTATCTTCGTTAATTATACTTCCATATACTACACCACCCTGTGAAATTATCCATTTGGCAATGATATAGAAGAAACCACCACTTCGACTTCGCATTCTTTCTTCTTCATTGCTATTTTTCACCCAAAAATATCTTTGTGCCGCTTTATCTTTACCGTCAAGAGTATCCTCATCAAATCCGCATACCTTTTCGCACAAATTGCATGAAATACAAAGATTTTCATCAATACTCGGATAAGAAAATCCCTCGTTATCCTTTATCATAGTTATGGCATTCTTAGGACAAATCTGTTCACATGCCCCGCATCCACAACATTCCTTCTTTTCCATTGTTAAAATTTTCATATCTTATACCTTGTTATAAATACCGGAAATGAAGATAGCCGTTGAGAATCTCTCTTTCTTCAATGCCTCAAGAACAAGCTTCATAAAAATATTTGTCTTTGCTCCCGTGCTAAATCTTTTTATTCCATCAAAATATTCAAATGCGCTTTTAATATATTCATTATCACAAAATTGCTTTAATTCACTCGTTCTGTCAGCTAAAGAATCATTGTTGCCCCTATCTGCAAAATATAAATAACAGCATGCAAACAATCGGTTTAACACAAATATATAGTATGCATTCAAATCTTCTTTATTAATCAAAGCATACATTGCTTCATACAACTTTTCTGTATTGATAAGACGCTTAGGATTAAATCGCCTTGTAACAGAAACATTGTCTGTTCTGTAAAAATAAACAGTCTTATCTACAGCGATAATATTTTTTGCAAAGGAATAATATGCATAAATAAAAGCCAAATCTTCGCCGTGAGTTATCCCCTGCGGAAATCTGACGTTATTATCAATTATGAGAGATTTGCGATATAATTTTCCCCAGCATGCCCAATTATTATAGTTGTCAACATAATATCCCTGTGCACGCAAATTGGCATATTGAGTCGCATAGTCAAAAACACATTTCCTTAAAAGCGAAGGACTAATACTATGCTTTTCACCAGAATCTGTATATGCAGCGTCAAGTGAAGAACTATACTTAAATAAAACCAGATCTACATCAGACAAAAGGTATTCATCTATATTATCAAGGGAATTATCTATCACTCCATCGTCTGCATCTACAAATGTAATCCACTCGCCTTCAGCTTTTTCAACTCCATAATTGCGGGCTACAGATACTCCTTCATTTTCTTTTGAAAAAACTTTTATATGGTTGTGAGCATCTGAAAGCTGATTGCATATCTCAAAGGAATTATCAGTCGAGCCATCGTTCACCAGAATAATCTCATAATCCGTAAGTGACTGTCCTAAAATGGAATCAACAGTAGTTTTAAGATATTTCTGCCCATTATAAACCGGTATTATTATTGACAATTTCATGATTATTAATTTCCTCTATCTCATACTTCACAGACTGTGAAACCATAACTGCAAAGAAATATATAAAGATTTGATACAGTGTAAACAATGGATTACCAGTAACACCATATATCAAAAACCATATCTGCAAAAACAGAGCAAAATATGCAGCGTAAGTAACTTTGATTTTTTGTATACTAATAGCCCTACGTAAATTCTTAATTGCAAACACTAAATTAGATATAAAAAATATCATATATAATCCAAAACCAATCACACCATTTTCAGCGAGAAGCTGCAAATAAATATTGTGCACAGAAGTAATCAGCGAAACCCCCATAAGTGACTTGGTAAACGCATTGTTATAACGGATAAAATTAACATATCCACCCATTCCTATACCTTTTATAGGGTTATTCTGCCATAAATAAATAGCCAGTCCCCATAATCTATCACGACCACTCATAGCATCATCGCCATTATCTGCAATTCGATTAATACTGGATAACAAATCAGGCTTTACAGCTAAAACTATAACCGCCAGTATCACAAGTAGCAAAACCAAACGCACTATTCTTTTTCTGTTTTCTTTTACAGCTACAACAAGATTGTTAACATTTACAAACACCAACATCAACACAAATGGAATAATCAAAAAGGTACGCTTACCCGTCATCATAAGAACCATCAGATAAAAGATAAAGAGTGCTATATCAATCTTGTCCTTTTCTTTACTAAGAAAAATATTAATCTCTGCAATAAGCATTGCAATACACATTCCACAGGCAACATTCTGGTAGGACCCCAAAAACGACCCATTATTGCCTTGCAATGCATACATGCCTACATATACAACGCCAATAGCTGCAGCATACCATTTACATGCTGTCATGATTTCCACAATGCTCTCGCAATTGATGTTAAATATCATCAATATAAAGAGTAACAAATATCTGGTAATATATATCTTTACTGTGCCTGGATACAGTGCCCAAAAGTAGAATTCAAGTACCAAATATAAAGCAATTAAAACAAAGCCAAAAAGCATCCACCCATTGTGAGTTATCCGCACAACATCCCTGTCCAGGAAATATAATACAGCCAGTATTATAATAACTGCAGCAAACAGCTCAGGAATATGGGAAAATACCGGGCTATTTTCATTTCCACCAAACAGCAGCACTGTTGTCAATAAAATAAATACTTTTCTAAAAAATTGCGGAATATTAATAATCAACTTTCAATTGCCTTTCTTAAATAATCCTCGGAAATACTTCTTTCCTTTTCCAACAAGTTTCTAACAACATTATAGTCTATTGTCTCATTGATAGCATTTATATCATTATTAAAAGCCCTGGATGATAGTCCAACCTTGTCGAGCAAATCAATTATTCTAACATTTCGATTGTCAGCGCTGGTATCAGGAACATACACAAACTGCTTTTCAAATATAATTGAAAATACAGTACCGTGAAATGAATCTGTAATAACATATCTGGCATTATAAAACAGCGAAACAAACTGATCAGGGCTTGCACATTTTACTTTAGTGCAGTCTATATTGCAAGTTTTGTCCGGCTTAATAACTATAACCGGCATATTTGTAGTTTTAGAAAGCTCTCCGGCATATTTGTAAGAATCATCCTTATTAATCTTATATACCAGAATATAGTCTCCATCCAAAACCCTGTTTTTTATATCGTCAAGTTTGCCCCATTCCTGTTTGCTGAGCAAGAGAACAGGATCATTATTAACTGAAACAGGTTTGTCTGTATATTTTGTCAATAATTCTGCTGCACTCTTTTCACGAACCGAAATAACATCAAACCCATTGACTAATGTACCAAACAGCTTGTCGTATTTTTCAGGTATATTCTTCATACCGATACTTGCAGCATATGAAACCTTCTTTGCATTATGAGCAAAAGGAATAAAATAATTTTCATCTCCATCACTGAGCACCAAATTCCAAACCTGATCGCTTCCAACAATAATGCAATCATACTTTGAATCAATATTACTTATATTTGACGGGATGTACTGTTCAGAGCTCTGTACCAAAAATTTATTTCTAAACTCTGCAAACTTTTTTAATCGTATACTCTTTTGTCTGAAAGCATACAACATATATAATGTCTTTCTCAAATATGGCTTAGTAATATAAAAAGGAGAATAAAACTTCTTAAAGTAGTCATTCTGGTAATCTATAATCTCCGCATCATATCCTTTGTTACTAAGAAACTGCTGCAAAGCATATGCCTGCAATACCGCTCCATAATTTACAACATTATGATATGTTAATATCCCTATCTTCATGAAAATCTATCTCCATCCTAATTATGAATTTGAAGCTGCAATAAAGTCATCCAGACTTTTCACATATCCATCTATATTAAATCTTTTGGCTTTTTCTTTTGCCTTTAATGACATCTCTTTCTTTTGTTCATCGGACATCTTATATACTTCTTCGATTTTTTGAGCAAGGGCTTTTGCATCACCTTGCTTGAAGAGATATCCATTAATACCATCATCTATTATTTCCGGAATCGCTCCGCAATCTGAGCAAACACAAATCTTACCTGCAGACATAGCCTCTATAATCGTTATGCCAAATCCTTCCTGCCATAAAGCAGCATGAATAAATATATCAGCTTGTGATAAAAGCTTATCTACATCTCTTCGTCTACCCAAAAACTCAACTCTATCTTCAAGCTGCAGTCTCTTTGAGATTGCTTTCAGCTCATCTTCATAGGTACCTGACCCAACTATTTTACAATTAATTGATATACTTTTATCTACTTTGCTGAGGGCGTCCAATAAAATCTGAACACCTTTTTCTGCAATCAATCTGCCGACATAAATAATCTTGAGCTCCTCATCCGATGTGCTGTCCTCGTCATCTCCACTGTATTTATTGATATCTACGCCATTGTATATTACTCTTATCCGCTTATCATCAATAGCAAATATATCCTCTACAGTCTTTTTTACATAATTTGAAATAGCCACAATGCCATCCGCTCTCTGCAAGGCAAACTTCATCACTGTGTTTCTAAAAGCGGCATTTTTCTCATTAAATCTGACCATATCGTAAGCATCACTATGAGCATATGCAAAAAATTGCATATTATATTTGTTCTTTAAGCGCAATGCGTATAGATATAATACAGGGGCTGCCGGTTGAACTACAATAGCAGAAAACTGCTCTTTTTTGCATAAATCATCTAAATACCTATATGTCTTAATGATGCTTTTTTTAGAATGTTTTAATACTATGCATTTGTCGCCTCTTGATGTCATCTCATCGGCAATATCCCCGCCCGTATATGTAAATACAAAGGTATTATCGAGGTTGGACAGCCTGGAATAATCTTTTACAAGAGTCTCTATTCCTCCAACTCCACCCGATGTAAGCAAGTGTAATACTTTCATTTATTACCCCTTTATTTTATGTACAATAGTCTTAATAGATCGCTTTAATTCTTTAGGCATTAAAAATTCAATTTTATATGCCAGCTTTTTAACACCGATTAATTTATCATAATAACTATCTATAGAAGCATAGCCATCTCTGCTGTATATGTCCAACACTTCCATTCTTAGAGAAGTATGTTTTGATGGTTCTCTAAGCTGGTCATTGTGACGACATACACTATCAAAATTTGATTCTAATAAATTAATATCGCCCGATATGCCATCCAACAATTTGCGCCCTTTGTCAGTATTTACAAGAACACAAGATATCCCCTTAGTGTTGGATAAATTTGCCTTTTCCACTTCTGAGCCATGTTCTATATAGATACCCCAATAATCCCCTAAGGTGATATCACCATTACGGTCAGCAGAAGTATGCAGGCATTTGTAACAACTATCTCTATAAGTCTCCTGTTTCAAAAACAGTCCGAAATATGATAACAGTTTTCCGTTGGTGATAAAATCTCTTGTATTATTTTGAGTCTTAATCGTCAATCTGGCTGTCTGTCCTTGCCCCTTGGCTTTATCCCTAAAAATAAACTTAGAAATCGTACCATCCATTTTTTTGCCTTGATTATTTATAAAATCCAGGAAAAATTTTTTGCTGGGCACACCATGACATATTATGTCAATCAAAAATAGATTATCGTATTCTTTTCCAAGGAATAATCTTAGTCCGGCCACTTGGCAAGGTGTTCCTGAAAATAATACTCTCCTGCCTGAATCCAAATCATTTTTTACACTTTTAAGGATATCTCCGATGCTGCTTTGAACATATTTAGACCCTTTTAAAAGTTCTAATTCATCAAGGCTCTCCGCTCTGATATGTTGGGGTGAAATATTTTGATTGGCATCATACATAGAAGCCCCGTATGCCACTCCACCATTTTTTATAAATTCGATAGCGATAGTCGTAAATAATCCACCGGATGCAGTAGACATTAAAATATCTTCTTTTTTTGCTGCCGCAGCATATGTAGCAGACGTTCTTGACGTCTTGACTTTAGTTTTGTACTGACAAACTTTCCCGCATCGACCACATTTTATACATTTATCATTGTCAATCTCAGGATATTCATACCCGTACTCATCCTCCACCATGCTAATAGCCTGCACGGGACAAGCATTGGCACAAGCACCGCAGGCGCAACACTTATCTTTACTATCAAACAACACAACCGGATTATTATCTGCCATTACAACTCCTAATAAAACCTACTGCATAATCGCAGTCTTTAAATAATTCTTACTTTCTTCTCTCTTGACATCTATCACCTTGTAGACATCATCATAATTAATCTCATTCTTCTGCTCTTTTAGATCAAACTTGTAGCCAGCTGCCATCTCTCGATTAGCAATTCCAAGTTCTTTCAAGAGAGCACCGACTTTTTTAATTCTGCTCTCATTTGTAAGGTATACCTTAAACTGTCTTCTGTTAAGTATAGAAAATACCGCCCCATGAAATGTGCCTGTAAAAACAAACTCAGCATTTCTAAACATCTCTACCCATTCAAATGGAGTCAGATTGACTGTGATATCTGTGTACCTCTTGTCACATTCGCCGGCGCCGTAAACAGCCAAATCATGGGCTGCAGCGTATTCGAAAATCTGATCCAACACCTCAGCAGGAAGCTTCTCGCAATAGTAGAACATGATATAAGGCTTTTTGCTTACCTTTAAGTCAGCCTTAGGAAATTCACCCAAAAACGTAGGATCCAAAACTCTGGTAGGCTCAACGCCGGATATCTTTTTACCAAGCTCAAAAGTCAGATCATCTCTTGCAGACAGAGCTTTAAATTTCTTGATACCATTTACCACATAATCCGGCAAATCCTCATTAGGATCAGTCTTGCCAACACTAGGTGCATATGCGATAAGATTCTTGCAATCAAGTCCTTCACCAAACTTCAACGGTGCATTTCCTTTGGTATCCTTAAAGTTCCACACCTCATCACTTCCGACAATAATACAGTCAAATTTTAAAGCATTGATCTGCTTGGCATTAAAAACTGTCTTGGAAAGAAGCATATGATTTTTTCTGGCTCTTCCAAATGTGCCTGGAAGCTTTGTCTTTTGTACCCAGCAGGCAAAATCCTCTCTGTTCTTATAGTATCTAAACCAACCACCGGTGTTGATTATAAAATGCTTGATGTTGACATAATCAATTATCTGCACTTCATCTTCAGGAAAAAGCTTACTAACTGCCTGGTGCAAAGCATATGCCTGCAAAAATGCACCATAATTGTTTATATATTGATGTGTTAAAATTCCTATCTTCATTAAATTTCTCCTGCCAATTTTAAATATCTATCCTGCAGCTTTTTAGCCTCAAGTTCTATGTCGTAATTGTTGTCTCTGATAAGCTTAGATCTATCTGTTCTATCTGTCATGGAAAATCCGTCAACAATTGCTTTTACCCAGTCTTCTACAGGGGCATCCAATGCTATGAATGAAGCTTTATTGGACAAACCGATTTCTCTAGTGATATTGTCGGAGAAAATACAAGGCAAATCTGCAGCCTGCGCTTCCACGCCCACTACAGGAAGGCCTTCCCAAATAGAAGGCAATATAAACATGTCAAATGCCTGGTACCATTCATTTGCATTTCCAACGTTGCCTACAAAAATCACCTTGTCGGAAATACCCAAATTACTTGCCTTTTCTTTTATGGTATCCATGAGCTCTCCGTCGCCCAGTAAAACCAGAGTAGCAAGAGGGTCTTTTTTTACAACCTCAGCAAATACATCCAATAGGAAGGTATGATTCTTCTGTGCCATAAAGCGCCCTACATGGCCCAGCACATGTCTGCCTTCCAAATTATATTCTTTGCGAATGTGAGCGCGAATCGACTCATTGTATGTAAATCTGCTGACCTCAATAGCATTAGGTATAAACTCATAATCTCCTGCCTCTACTATAGCATCGCCAAAGTAACAACGGGCAGCAGCTATGCCGCATGTATAATGGTGGGTCATGTTGCCTGGTAAAAACTTGAGACAAATGAGCTTTAGCGGCTTTTTCCAATCATTTGTAATAGCAGCTCCGTGTGCATGATAAATCCTAACAGGCACATTGCCAAGCTTAGCGCCGTGTAAGGCATAGACGCCAAATGCACCATTGTGAGCCTCCACTATCTTGTACTCAGGATGCTCGGCAAACAGATTCTTCATATATTTCATATATCTAGGAAGCTTCGCTGGATTCAAGCCCGGTGAATGAAATATCCTTCCACCTAGTTCCTTCACCTCATCGTCATAAGCTCCAGGCTTTTTCTTATTACACAAAAAATCAAACTGTACTTTTTCTCTATCAATATGTCTGTAATAATTCATGAGCATAGTCTCTATGCCCGCTCTATCCATATTACTAACTGAATGTAGTACTCTTATCATTACTATCCTTCCTGATTTTATTCAATAAAATCCCTTTTTAGCATTACCGTAAATTATAGCATCTTCAATTATCGTTTTACAATTGCCATATGGTTTAAATATTTTCAGCATTATCCCCAGTGTATTAGTAAAGTTTCACATCATAAATATGAAAAATATCGCTAAATAATCCACTTTTTAGCAAAAATGCCCCTAAATTTCTACTCCATTTTTATAAAACGAGTCGGAACCGTTATATATTAAAGTTACATTTCATTTTTCACCTCTTAAGACAACACAAAATATACTTATTTTTTTTAAATCATTTACACATCTTAGACGCAGCAAACTTTTAAAATTATTTTTAGAACTAATTTATAAGGAGGCTGTTACGTATGAGAAGAAAGAATTTCAAGCGCAACTTCATAGCAATACTTATCGCAGCCATGTTTGCCATGCTCCATCTCTCAGGTACAACAGTTAACGCTGCTCCTAAGCTAATTAGTGAAACTATTAATTATGCTTCTACTTCATCTTCCAAGGCGAATTTTTATTTATATAAGCCTTATTCTTATGATGAAACGACAGGCTACGTGTCACCATTCACCTGTGACTGGGTAGGTAGTGGGTACATCACCTCACCCAGCATAATATATAATGATGCAGCTGCCGTCAGTAACATCATTATATCCGCTCCCACTGTCGATGGAACAGACATCGAATGGGTAACTGCTTTTACCTACTTCGGCCGCAATGTTATTATCGGCAAAATTGTTACCTACTTATCTGAAATTGATGAAATAATTGAAGATGAAATCGAAGATAATACTTCCGAAATAATTGAAGAATCTATAGATAACGAACTGGAAATATCGGATTCCTCTGATGCTACAGATAGTGAATCAACCGACG
>FLNY01004062.1_pt1 | contig 41847 bp, 28 predicted proteins | sample 1140381 | NCBI WGS metagenome assembly FLNY01 (sample SAMEA3878172, study PRJEB12797) | bioreactor metagenome | biome: Moose rumen | place: Sweden | collected 2011-10 | reverse complement strand
ATAAGGATGCTGAGCATTTCAGAACCGCCATTCTGTTCTTCCACGGAGGGCTTGTCTTGCATAGAGACCATCTTTTGTTAAATTCGTTAAGTTAACTCACACTAAATCCAGTAGAACCAAAATCAATTCTTTTTTTTGTGTTTTCGTCTATATGATCCAGGTTTTTATCCACATCACCCAATAACCCACTAAAGTCATAACACACATATTATCAGACACTTAATTCTTTTTTAACCTCTCAATCATCTATATTTTGCCCTTTGCTTCGTCAAACCATTTGGTTTTTTATGATACCTTTGCAACCGAAATAAAACTTATTATCAGCAACTAACTTATTATCGCTATTCATTTACAAGAGCAGTTTTGATTTATCAACTATTTATATTATTAACAATTTATGAAAAAAAGTAGGTTTCTATGCTTGTTGCTTGGACTATTCATGTCCATGACAACATTCGCTCAGGAGTTCTCTGGAATCCTGGGCTCAGTGATTGACGAGAACGGAGACCCGATTATCGGTGCTACCGTTGTCGAGAAAGCGCAGCCTAAGAATGCGACCATCACCAACCTCGATGGTCAGTTTGCCATGAAGGTTGATGCAGGTGCTACGCTGGTGATTTCCTATGTGGGTTATCAGTCTCAGGAAGTGAAGGCTAAAAACCAGATGACGGTCACACTGAAGGAGGATGCTCAGATGCTCTCCGACGTGGTGGTCATCGGCTATGGCGTTCAGAAGAAGAGCGTGGTGACCGCCGCCATCTCGAAGGTGACGGGCGATGACCTGAACCTGACGCGCCCCTCTCGTATTGAGGATGCCCTGAAGGGCAAGGTCTCTGGTGTACAGATCACGCAGGCTTCTGGTCAGCCTGGTTCAGCCTCGAAGTTCACCATCCGTGGCTCTGGTTCTGTGAACAACTCCGACCCTCTCTACATCGTCGATGGCATGGCCGTCGAGGGTGGCATCAGTTATCTGAACCCTGTCGATATCGCTTCTGTTGAAATCCTGAAGGATGCCGCCTCTGCCGCTATCTACGGTGCACGTGCCGCCAACGGTGTGGTACTCGTGACGACGAAGAGCGGCACCTCTGGTAAGACCACCATCAACTATGACTTCAGTTATGGTTGGCAGAATCCTTGGAAGAAGAAGTCCGTGCTGAATGCTCAGCAGTACATGACCATCATGAACGAGGCCCAGATCAACGACGGCAACGCTCCCCGCTATTCTGCCGCTGAGATCGCCGCCTTCCAGGGCACGGGTACGGACTGGCAGGATGAGGTTTTCAACTACGACGCTCCCGTGGTGCAGCATCAGGTGAGTGTCAGCGGTGGTAATGACAAGATGAACTACTTCCTCTCACTCGGCTACTTCGATCAGGAAGGTATCGTCGGTGGTAACTACGACCGTTCGAACTACAACCGCTGGAGCCTGCGCTCGAACAGCACCTATACCGTGTTCGAGGCCAACAACCGCACGTTTCTTAATAAACTGAAGGTGGGTGTGAACATTGGCTATTCTCGCGCCAAGAGTTCTGGTATCTCCACCAACACGGAGTACGGCTCTATCCTGGGTTCTGCCCTGACCTTCTCTCCGCTGCAGCCCGTCTATCTCTCTGAGGAGGAGGGTAAGGCCCTGCTGGCTGAGCAGCCCAACGCCATCACCAAGGACGGCCGCGTGTTCTCGCTGCCGCCTACTGGCTTCCAGGAACTCACCAACCCGGTGGCTACCCTGAACCAGCCTTCTCACGGCTATAACAATGAAGATAAGTTCGTGGCTTCTTTCTATGCCGAACTCGACGTGCTCCCTGGTCTGAAGTTCAAGAGCAGTTACGGTGCCGACCTCGCCTTCTGGGGCTACGACGGCTATGGCATGAAGGACTATCGCGGTACGATGGCCCACACCGACCAGAGTTGGGTGAGCAGTTCGATGAACCGCGGCTTCCGTTGGCAGGTTGAGAACGTGCTGACCTATCAGAAGACCTTCGCAGAGAAGCACAACCTAACCGTTGTGCTCGGACAGTCGGCCAACCGCTACCAGTACCGCTACCTCTCTGGTGACGACTACAACCTGCTCGACACCGACCCGCTGAAGGCCAATATCGATTACGCGATCGCCGACCGCAGTGAGGAGCGCGTCAGCGGTGGTACGGGTGGCTACGACAAGACCTCTCTGGCCTCTTACTTCGGCCGTATCGACTATAACTTCGACGAGCGCTACATGGCACAGTTCACCCTCCGTCGTGATGGTTCCTCCGTCTTCGGTACTAACAACAAGTGGGCTACCTTCCCCGCTGTATCCCTCGGCTGGAACGTGCTCAACGAGCCCTACGTGCAGAGCGTGAAGCCCAGTTGGTGGGACGTGATGAAGATCCGCGCCTCTTGGGGTCAGAATGGTAACGCCTCTATCGGCAACTTCCTCTATATGTCACTGATGGACGGCGGTGAGAACTACTACTTCGGTGGCAGTTACAACCCGACCTCTGAAGCCAATGAGGGTACGATGGTCTATGGTTCTTCCCCTGGTCGTGTGGCTAACCCCGACGTGAAGTGGGAGACCTCCGAGCAGGTTGACCTCGGTATCGACCTCCGCTTCTTCAGTAGCCGCCTGAGTTTCACCTTCGACTACTTCACCAAGAAGACCAAGGACATGCTGGCCTATATGCCTGTTCCCACCTATATTGGTCAGAGTTCGCCCATGGGTAACCTCGGACGCATGAAGAACTGGGGTTATGAGTTCGAACTGGGCTGGAAGGACAGTGTGAAGGACTTCAACTATTACTTCAATGCCAACGTCTCGATCCTGAAGAACAAGATGATCGACCTCGGCAACGAGTCGGGCGAGACCGACTACGAGGGTGCTGGTGCCGGTGGCGTGGGTACATACGTACATGCCAAGAACGGTGAGGTATGGCCCTACTTCTACGGTCTGAAGACCAACGGTATCTTCCAGAACTGGGACGAGGTGAACAGTTATACCAACGCCAATGGCGACCTGATCCAGCCCAATGCCCATCCTGGTGACGTGCGCTTCGTGGATGTCGATGGCGACGGTAGCATCGGCTCCGGCGACCGTACGAAGATCGGTAAGGGTATGCCCGACGTGACCTTCGGCTTCACGCTCGGTGCCGACTGGAAGGGCTTCGATTTCAGTGCCTCGTTCCAGGGAACCCTCGGCAACGATGTCTTCGACTTCGCACAGCGTGGTGACGTGCCTGCCATGAACCGTCCGTCTTGGATCATGGACCGTTGGATCGGTGAGGGCACCAGCAACAAGATTCCCCGTATGACCGCCGCCAACCCCAATGGTAACTGGCAGTCGTCCGACCTCTTCATCAAGAGTGGCAACTACATGCGCCTGAAGAATATCCAGTTGGGCTACACCCTGCCGCAGAACCTCACCCGCATCGCTTCCATCCAGCGCCTTCGCGTTTATGTCTCTGCAGAGAACCTGCTGACGATCACCAGTTATAAGGACGGCTTCGATCCCGAACTCGGTGGTGGCGACGGTGCTTCGGCTACTGCAATGGGTGTCGATAAGGGCATCTACCCGCAGTCTCGTACCATCTATGTTGGTGCTAACGTCACCTTCTAAGAATGAAGTAATGTAATAATGAAATATTGAAAAATTGAAGATTATGAAACTATATAAAGTATTAGCAATGGCAGCCGTGATGGTATCGGGCATGACCCTGACATCCTGCGGTGACGACTTCCTGGAGTCCCTGCCTACCGACCGCCTGGCCGATGGCGGTACTGCTACCGAGGCTTCCATCAACTCCGGCCTGGCTGCGGTCTATCAGATCCTGTTGTTCGACTCTTACGCCAACAACAACTACGAGTCCATCTGCGTGGTTGCAGATGTCCAGTCCGACGACTGCTACAAGGGCGGCGGTGATGCCGGCGACCAGCAGCAACTCTACAACATGTCGCTCTTCCAGGCCGACGGTCTCCATACGGTGCCCGGCTCATGGAACATCTATACCTCAGGCTTTGCCCGTGCCAACTCCGTGATCAATGCCTGCGCCAGCATCGAGGAGCAGACCGACCGTGTGAAGCAGTACAATGCCGAGGCCCACTTCCTCCGCGCCTACTATGTGTATATGCTCTGGAAGTATTTCGGAAGCATCCCCTTCTTCACTGAACCGCTGACCTCTTCCACCAACTACATGGCTCCGCAGATCACGCCCGACGAGGCTTATGCCCAGATCATCGCCGACGTGAACGTCGCTGCCGAGGCTGGTGTGCTGCCCATGTATAATAATGAGGATGGCACCGAGAACGGCAAGGGTCGCGTGAATCGCGCTGCTGCCCTGATGCTGAAGGCCCGTGCCGTGATGTATCAGAAGGATCAAAGTAAGTATCAGGAGGTGGCCAACGACCTGGCTACCATCATCAATAGCGGTGAGTATGAACTCTATCCCGACTTCAATGCCCTTTGGGACGATGAGCGCGAGTTCTGCCGCGAGTCGATCTTCGAGAGCAACCAGATGGGTGAGGGTAAGACCTGGTCGAGCGGTTGGCAGGGCTATGGCACCAACCTTCCCGCCTTCATCTCTCCGAACGGTCTGAGCGATCCTGCCGGCATCTATAAGGATGGTTGGGGATTCTGCCCCGTACGCGTCTCTACCTATGAGATGTTTGCTGCTGGCGACACCCGTCGCGACGGCTCCATCAACGACTGGCGCACAGTAGGCTCATACGGCCCCCGTTTCCAGGACACTGGCCTCTTCTTCAAGAAGTATGCTGCCCGCAACGGCTATCGCAAGCCTACGGGTGACCAGGACCTGAACTACTGTAACAACCTCCGCATCTTCCGTTATGCCGAGACTCTGCTCAACTATGCCGAGTTGGTCATCATGAATGGCGTGGGCGAGCAGCAAGGCGTCAGTGCCGCAGACTGCTTCAACCAGGTGCGCCGCCGTGCCTTTGGCGACAACAACCACGACATTGCCAGTCCCACGGCTCAGGATATCAAGAACGAGTACCACTATGAGTTCGTCGGTGAGGGCCACCGCTACTACGACCTCGTGCGCTGGGGCGACGCCGCCTCCGTGCTGACGGAGAACGATACCGAGCACAATTCTGTCCGCACATGGACGGAGAACAACAAGTATCTGCCCATTCCGCAGGCTGAGATCGACAAGACCTTAGGAACAGAGTTCGCCCTGAAGCAGAACCCGGGATACAATTGATAGTTAAGAATTAAGAGTTTAGAATTAAGAGATTATGAAAAAGATATTGTTTAAATCAATGATGGCTTGTCTGGCGCTCGCAGGATTCGTATCCTGCGCGCCGCAAGACAGAGACGACCACAGTCTGGGTGGATCGGTCATTTCACAGGATGCCTTATCGCTGAATGTCTCTCAGAACGATGAGGCTAAGCAGACCACGTTCACACTAACCAACAACTCACAGCAGTTGGCAGGTGTGACCTACTATATCTCTACCAATGGTACGAAAGTTTCGGAGTTTCCCGTTGGCTCCTCTACGGAAATAACCGTGAAGGCCAATGGTCCTGTGGCTGCTACGCTTTATGCCTTCTCTGCCTGTGATCAGAAGATGCTGACTTGGACAAAAGACGTGGATTGGTTCAAGGCTGATGAAGGTGGTAATGACAAACAGTGGCTCGGCTATACCGAAGGTACCGATCTTCTTGCAGACTGGAATCCCGACAATAACTCCTGGTTCTCACCCTCAGACTGGTCTGGTGGTCTTGATCCTGGCATTGATGGGAACATCCACAGCGGCCTGAGTTTCTCAATCCCTGAGGGTACGGGTGGTGACCAGTGGCAGGCTCAGATTCACATCGAGCACAATGGACCGAAACTCAGTGCTGGCAAGACCTATGACTTCTCTATTGCCATCGAGTCTTCTGCTGACATGGAAGGAGATGGCGTAACAGTGAAACCTCAGTTGGAGGGTGATGACAATACGTTCTTCTCTGATGCACGTCATCCGATTAAGAAGGGTATTAACGTAATTGGCTTGGCTGACTGTGCAGGCTTCGATGGCACCTTCAAACTCGCTCTTGATTTCGCAGGCGCTCCTGTCGGTACAGAGATTATTATCAAACGTGTGTTCCTGACAGAGCACAATGCCGCTAACGCTACAGGGGATACCTGGGCCTTCGATTATTCTTCTGACGACAATATCTTGAAAGGCCAGCCTTTTGGTGCCGACTTCCGCTTTTGGTTTGCTGATGGTGGCTGGTCACAGGTGGCTGATCCAGACTATGAGGGTGATTCAGCAGAATTGACGCTGATTATGCCTGATGGCATTGGCCCAGACCTGTGGCAGGGACAGGTTCACATTCCATTTGACAACGTGAATCTTAGCGCTAGTAAGACCTATGATCTCTCGCTGGTGGTCGTTGCCAATGGCGATGTTCCAGGTCTGACAGTCAAGGCACAGGATGATGCCGATGATAATGTATTCCTTACAGCCGACAGTCATGCTGTCAGTGCCAATGTGCCCACTGCTATTACACTGACCGATCTGCCAGGCTTCGACGGTAAGTTCCGTATGTGCCTCGACTTCGGTGGTACCGCTGCTGGTACAACCGTTAAGATCTTTGGAATGTATATTGGTGAACATAAATAACAGGTATAGCGAATACCAGCCGTGAGGTTGCTTTTTTTATACTTTGTGTGTCCCGCCCGGTATGTGTCCAGAGCGGGACTTTTTTGTGTCAGCGTCGTATGATCTTGCGGCCGTTCTGGATATAGATGCCTTTCTCCGTCGGCTGTTGGATGCGTCGGCCGCTCAGGTCGTAGATCGTACCGTCTGAGGGCCTACTCTCCTGAGGAATATCCTGGATGCCTGTGGCATATCGCTCGGCGAACGCCTGCTGCAAATAGGGGATGTGGATGTTCACGAAGTCCTTCAGGTCAACGATGTAACTATCGTAGTCGTTGTGGTAGGCATTCTTGGCCCAGGAGTAGATCATCTGGCGGATCGACCACTTCTTGAAGTTCTCTGTCTGCGTCTGCCAGACGGCGGTGCGCAGGCTGTCGATATGGTCAAGGAGATACTGCTGCAGTCCGCTGTCAATCAGTTCGTTGAGACGGTAGTTGCAGGCGTTCGCAAACCAGCGGTCCTGCCACATGCGCTGGAGAATCTTCTCAAACGGACGGTTCCACAGTCCGAGGTAGGCTTCCATGCTGCGCAGCAGACTGCGCTCCGAACTGTTGTCATAGCCCAAGTCGAGATCCCAGAGCGGACCGAAGTGCATCTTGTCGTTCTCACCGTCCTTGTACATATAGATGCTGTAGAGCGCGTCGATATTGCCCGTGATCTCCGCGCCTACGTACCAGTTCACGAGGTCTTCTTCATCGACGTAGGCCCTGTAGCCTTTCTCGGTGTCGGCGAAGTCGCTGGAAGCGACGGCATCCTCGAACTTCTGGAGCCATTGTCCGATGGCGATGCGCTTGTCGCGTGTCAGCAGGTCGTCCTTGGGGTTCTTGATATTGTACATGATGTGGTAGCGGGAACTGGTGATGTAGGGCTCCTCATGGGAGTTCTCGTTGGCCACCTCCAGCAGCCAGCCATCTTCCTCGCTGATGTCGATGCGCTTCTTGTGCACCTGTACCTGGTCGCTGATTTGGTAGGTGCCGCGATAGTCGCCGTTAAGATAGAGGTCGATGAACCGTGCGGCAGGACAGAACTTCATGCCCATAAACCGCCCCAGGTCGTAGGTCAGGGCGTTGCGGATCATCGTCTTGTCGCCGTGATTGGCCAATAGGGGCCAACTGCGGGCGTTGGCAAAGCCATCACCCAACAGCCGCTGTTTCTCCTTGAACTTAATGCGATAGGGTTTCTTCTCGGAGTTCCACCAAGATGAGTTGCCACGGCCTCGGATCTGTGTACTGTCGTAGCGGGTAATCGCGTCGCCATCCACATAGGTCAGCGTGCTGTAGATGTAGTCTTCCTTACTCGTGATCCTCTGCCTGCCCGCAGTCTCGATATAGACGGTCGGCACGTCCGTCAGTTGCTGATATTGCTGCGCTCTCAGGGACGAGGGCGCAGCAATCAGCAGGAGTGATGATAATATGATAGTGCTATTTTCCATTTTCAATAATCTGTCTGCAAAGGTACGCATAATTTCTGAGACCACTATTTATTCAACCCTATATTTTTCAATGGTCAATGTAGGATATAACCGACTGGATTATAGACGTTTGCACCTCGGAAGGATTCCGAAAAGTCCACATTCCCTTTCGTTCCCCTTTTGGATGTCGCGGATTTTGCCTACCTTTGCGATGATTTTCAACTAAGACAATCCATGGATATGAGAAAACTGTTAATGATCGCGCTATGTATGATGGCCTGCACTGCTCAGGCACAGACCATCTGGGACAGGGAGCACTTGGCTGAGGTAAAGGCGAACTTGCAGCAGCCTGCCTATCAGACGGCCTACCGCTGTCTGATGGACGAGGCGGAAAAGGCCTTGGACCTGCCAGACATCTCCGTAATGCTGAAGGACAGGACTGCCGCGAGTGGCGACAAGCACGACTACCTGAGTCTCTCACGCTATTTCTGGCCAGATACGACGAAGGCGGACGGACTGCCCTACGTGAATCGCGACGGGGTGTCGAATCCCGAACTGGAACGGCTCGACCGTCCTAGGCTCTCGGCGATGACCTCGCGGGTCACCACATTGTCGCTGGCCTGGTATCTGAGCGGCGACGAACGCTATGCGCTGAAAGCCGCAGGGCAGATACGCACGTGGTTCATTCATAAGGACACGCGCATGAATCCCAACCTGAATTACGCCCAGATCGTGCCCGGCCTGAACGATGGACGTGGTCGATGCTATGGCGTGATCGATGCCTATTCGTTCGTGGAGATGCTCGATGCCGTCCAACTGCTGGAACAGTCGAGGTCGTTCTCGCGGAACTACTCGAAGGCCCTGAAGGCATGGTTCTCGCAGTTCCTTGACTGGATGCTGACCAGCGAACAGGGCATGGAAGAGGGTCGGCAGCAGAACAACCACGCGACGGCCTACGACGTGCAGGTGGCTGCCTATGCCAAGTATGTGGGCAACCAGAAGGTACTGGCCGACCGTCTTGGCCAGTTCTATGATAGACGGATGCTCACCCAGATAGAGCCCGACGGCAGTCAGCCCCACGAACTGTGGCGCACCCTCGCCTTCGGTTACTCACAGTATAACCTCACCCATATCATCGACCTCTTCCAGATCGCGAAGAACGCCCACTACCCAGGACTCCTTGCCCGGATGCCCCTGCTGGAGAAGGCCGCCGACTTCCTGGCACAGTATCTCGGCAAGAGCGTGGAGGCCTGGCCCTACCAGCAGATCAGCGAGTGGGACGACAAACAGCATGAACTGGCCAAGGACCTCTACCGCCTCTATCTGCTCGACCCACAGAGGACGGACTACCTGCGACTGGCCAGGGAGTATATGGTGAAACGCTTCTCCGACCGTTTCTTCCTGCTCTGCTATACGCCCGAGGCGACGGACCAAGCCTTCGCTCAGGCCGACGTGCAGTTGCGCTACCAGTTGCAGCAGGCCGAGCGGATCCGCAAGGAACGGAACGACTGGAATCTGATGCCCCGCTGTGTGGAGAAGGACGGCTCGCTGCGCATGGTGCATCAGCCCGACTGGTGCTGTGGCTTCCTCAGTGGCGAGTTGTGGCAGATGTACAAATACTCGCACGATCCGTTCTGGCGCGAGCAGGCCGTCAGCAACACGTGGCCCATCGAACGGGTGAAGTTCGATGCTGGCAGCCACGACCTCGGCTTCATGGTGTATGACTCCTTCGGCAAGGCCTGGGAACTGACGGGCGAACAGTCGTACCGCGATGTGGTGGTGCAGGCGGCACGCACCCTGGCCACCCGCTACGACGAAAAGGTCGGCTGCATCCGCTCCTGGAGTTGGGGCACGCCAGAACGCTGGCAGTATGCCGTCATCATCGACAATATGATCAACCTCGAACTGCTCTTCCAGGCCTCACTGATCACGGGCGACCAGCGATTCTACGACATCGCCGTATCCCATGCCAACACCACGATGAGGAACCACTTCCGCCAGGATATGACCTCCTATCACGTAGTGGATTATAACCCTGGGGACGGTAGCGTGATCAAGCGCATCACCCACCAGGGACTCTTCGACGAGAGCATCTGGAGCCGCGGACAGGGCTGGGGGCTCTATGGCTTCACTATGTGCTATCGCTACACCCACGACCCGGCCTATCTGGAACAGGCACGCAGGATAGCCCGCTGCTGGCTATCGCTGCCCGACATGCCCGATGACGGCATCCCCTACTGGGACATGCGCGACCCCGCCATCAAGACGGGCGTGGGGCCCGCCCTCGACGGTGGTTGCCCGCGCGATGCCTCGGCTGCCGCCGTCATCGCCTCGGCCCTCTACGAACTGGCCACCTACGTCCAGGCCGACGAGGCACGGACTTATCGCCAGAGAGCCGATAAGATGCTGCACGCCCTGGAGACCAACTACCAGCCAGAGCCTCAGACGGCACAGGGCTTCCTGCTGCTCCACTCCACAGGCAACTACCCTGCCCACGATGAGATCGACGTGCCCATCAACTATGCCGACTACTATTATCTGGAGGCCCTGCACCGCCGTGCGATGACGCTGCCAGGCATTCCATGATTTTTTGCATTTGTAGAATATAAGTTCCAATAATTTGAAATGGTATGCAGAATAGACAGATCAGAAAAGTAATATTGTCGTTGATGCTGCTGTGTGGCTTAGAAGTACCAGCGGCTGAAAAGGTGGTGATAGCGTATGTGACCTCATGGACGGAAACCGTTCCTGACCCAACGGTGATGACACATATTAACTATGCGTTCGGACATGTCAGCGATACGTTCGATGGCGTGCGCATCGATCATCCTGACCGCCTGCGCAGGATAGTCGCCCTCAAGAGGCAGAACCCGGAACTGAAGGTGCTACTCTCTGTTGGAGGCTGGGGGAGTGGCCGCTTTAGTGAGATGGCCGCAACGGACGCGAACCGCCTGTCGTTTGCCAGAGACTGTCGTCGGGTGACGGATGAATTTGGTCTCGACGGCATCGACATCGACTGGGAGTATCCCACCCAGTCGTCGGCAGGCATCTCCTCATCCCCTGATGACACCAGGAACTTCACCCTGCTGATGCGTGACCTGCGCCAGCAGTTGGACGATAAGTTGCTCACTTGTGCCACCGTCGCCAGTGGTGAGTATATCGACTTCCACAGTTGCATGCAGTATCTGGATATGGTGAACGTGATGGCCTATGACATGGGTAATCCGCCCTATCATCACTCCGCCCTCTATCCCTCGGAGATCACCGACTGGATGACGACGTCTGCCGCCGTCGAAGCCCATCTGAAGGCTGGGGTGCCGCAGGATAAACTCGTCATGGGCATGCCGCTCTATGGACGTGGCAAACAGGGCTATACGACAGAGCCCGATAGTACGCAGGGCGTGACGGAGCGTTGGCATGAGCAGTCAATGGTGCCTTATCTGGTGAATGCCCGGGGCAATCTGGTCATGGGCTTTGAGAACGAACGCTCTATCGGTATCAAGTGCCAGTACGTCATCGACCATCGGTTGCGTGGAGGTATGTACTGGGAATATGGTGATGAGCGACAGGAGAAACTGCGTAATACGATCTGCCGGATCTTAATGAAAGGCGAGGCATCGCCTTATCCTGGCGACTATGCGGGACATCGTGTCCGCTTCAGGGCCTTGTTCATCTGGGATCCCTCGGCCGAGTCTGCCCATGTGGAGTTCGACAAACAGGCTCTCCATTTCTTCCATAAATTGTCGTATGGCGAGGGCTTTCATTACGATGGGCGTACCTCATGCCCTCATAGTATTGATACACTCAGGCAATACGATGTCATAGTGATGCTCAATGCCTTGCCACAGGAGGCAATGGCCCGTAAAGCCTTTGAACAATACATGGAGCAGGGTGGAGGCTGGATCGGATTTCATGCTACGGGCTATAATGATGCCTATACCGACTGGCCATGGTTCAACACATTCCTCGGCTGTGGCCCGTTCCTCTGTAACAGTTGGCCTCCCCAGCCGGCCCTGGTTGATGTCGAAACGCAGCAGCACCCCATCACCCGTAGTCTTCCCCGTCAGTTCGTGGCACCTGCCAGTGAGTTCTACCAGTTCTCACCCTCGCCGCGTACCAACGAACAGGTGGAGGTACTCATTAGCATCTCTCCGAAGAACTATCCATTGGGCATCAAGGACATCGTCACCCATGGTGACTTTCCCATCGTCTGGACGAACAGGAAGTATCGCATGGTATATCTGAACATGGGGCATGGCGACGAGGGCTTCATCGATGCCACGCAGAATCTGCTCTTCACCAATGCCTTCCGCTGGGTGGCACTTTCTCATAATAGGGGCGATTAGGTATGGATGGCTCTACATCAATTTATACTACCTGAATCGGCGTAAAATTTAAATTTTTGGGAAATATCTACAATCTACCACTAATCTCCTGCTTCCCCTGTGTTTATGCGGGTTTTGGAGTGGTGGTAGATTTGTGGTAGAGTGGTAGATAGTTCGGCAAACCGCCACTTTTAGGATAAATTACTCGGCACTTATTTCCAAATAAGCACTGAGCCGTTTTTCCCAAAAAGCATTGAGTATTTTCAAATAGTCATTGAGTATTTTCAAATAGTCATTGAGTATTTTCAAATAGTTCAAGTTTCGCAAGTTAGGAACTTGCGAAACTTGAATTAGTTTAATTGTTAAATTCATACAAGAGGAGGACTCTAAAGTTTTGTCATCAAATACTTTTCTAAGATAGCAATTAGAGTTCGTTTTTAGGTTAATAGTTAGTAGTAAGGAGGGCGTCTGCGTGAGCAAACGCCCTTTCCTGTTATTACACCTTTTCGATACCAATCTCCTTGACGCGACGTTCGAAATCCTCACGGTCACCGATGGCCTTGTTTTTAATACGGGCACGGTAGTTGTAGATGGAGTTGGGCGAGTAGCGCAGGAAGTCAGCGATGCGGGAACTCTCATCAATACCGAGGCGAATCAGGGCAAAGATGCGAAGGTCGGTGGTCAGGTGGTTGTCTTCGGGCAGTGCGATCTGCTCTTCGGGCTTCAGCAGGGCGTTGAACTCACTGACGAAGTTGGGGAAGAGGTGCAGGAACACGGCATCGAAGTTGTCGAAGAGTTCTTTCACTTCATCTTCCTTCATCTGCTGCGAACCAGTCATCTTGCGGATATCGTCAAACTGGTTGGCCTTCGCCTTGCGGTTTATCTTGATGCGGTAGTTGTCGAGTTTATCGATATACTCTGAGCATACCTGCAGGAACTTGGTGATGTACTCGTCCTTCACACGGTTGGAGTCATGAAGTTGCAAGTTGGATAGGGCCAACTCGTCATTGGTTTTCTTCAGTTGGGCATTCAGAAGTGACAATTGCTGGTTTGTCTGTGCCAGTTCGTCACGGGCCACAGCCAGTTGCTTGCGCTTCTTGGAGACATAGGCCAACAGGCCGACCAAGAGGAGTGTCAAAAAACTGATGATGCGCACGGTCCAGCGCAGGCGGGTGTTCATGGTCTCCAGCCTTGCTTTGTATTCGTCGTTGATACGTGTGAGGATGGGCGACACTTGCCAGGAGCGCATGTGGGGACTGAAGCGAGAGATGCAGTTCCATGAAAAGTCCATGTACTTATAGGCGCGATCCAGATCGCCCTCGTTGCGGATGAGGGAGTTGGCGAGGCTCCAGAGTGCGCCCTGGTCCATGATGGCATTGCGTATGTCGGTGATAGCACCTTGGAGGAGCCAGTAACGTTGCATCTCCACATCGTTGAGGTTCTTGTAGATCTCCGAACGGAAGAAGGCCATCGTAGCGAAGTCGCGGCTGTCAGGCTTGCAGGTTTCCAGCCACTGGTTGCTGTAGTGCATGGCTTCGTCGAGTCTCTTGGTATAGTTGAGGATGATGGTCTTCTGGCTGATCCATGTCAGCGAAGTGGAGTCTATCATACTCAGCATCGAGTCGCGGAGAGCATTCTGCCTGGCATAGAACTCAGCCTTCAGTTTCGGGTCATGGGTGTAGAAGGCCATTTCTCCAAAGAGATTGTTCATGTTGGAGAGATAGTTTTCGAGCACCGTTCCCTCCAGTTCCTTTACCGGTACTTCGTTGAAGTGGATACGCGCCTCATTATAGAAGCCGGAATTGGACAACTGCGAGGCCAAATTGATAAGCGATTTGTTCTTGAGATCTTTTCGCCCCATCTTCTCGGCGAGGTCAATGCCCTTATAGAGATAGGCAATGGCGGAATCGTTCACAAAAGCGATATATTCCAGATAGACACGCTCAGCAAAGTCGTATCTGTCAAGGTCAGTTCGGCTACGGCGCAGGTCATCCTTCAGCGAGGCGATGCGGTTTTCCTTCTGCTTGACATAGATGTCGGAGGAGTCGATGGCGGCATCCAGCACCCTATAGAGGGAGTCGAGATCCACCTGGTTAGCAGCAGTACAACAGAAGGTGATGACCGTGGCTATGGCAGTTAGTACAATTCTTCTCATCGTTTATTGGTTTATTATTGCTGCAAAAGTACACAAAATGTTTAGAACAACCAAAAGATTCGTTAGTTTTTTATTCTTTCCCGTCTATACTACCCACTACTTTATCTATATCTCCAAGAGTTATGCGTTTTCATAACTATCTTTCAATCAAGCGAATACGATTAGTGTGTTTCTTACGTCCATCTACATTTTGTCCTTTGCCACCAATCATTGTACCTTATTTCGCCGTACCTTTGCAGCCGAAATCAAACATCAGAAGATTATGATGGCAGACTAGATCAAGACATCTTACAAGTTCAGCATTTGAATGTTCTATTAAATATGTGTGAATTATAGCGGTAGTCAAGTGCAAACGAAGCGAAAACATCACGGCTCTTCAGGAAACTGTTAAAGGAGAAGGGATACGACGATGATAAGGATATCATCGTGGATTTTATATAAGGAAGAAATAAATTATGAGAATGTATCAAATATACAGCAAACACATTTGGAGCAATGAATCGAATAATATGATCACTCTTAAATGTCATTGGTTGGATTCTGCCTCTATGGACGCGCACCCAGTGGTATCATGATGGAGCCGTAGAGGAGATGGGAGCCGATTATGCGGAAGGGCTGATGCCACTGGCTCAGTGGTGGGTGCTCCTGTTACTTGTTATCGCAACGATAGCCTTAGGCTATCTAGGCATCCTGCCTGCCCGCGAAATCAGCCGACTGCTCACCGATGCAGGCTTCACCGACTTACAGATAGCCCGCAAAGGCGGCTATACCATCAACTTCCATGTAAAGAAACCTATCAGTTCTAGAACATCAGTTTTGTGACTTCTTTCCGTGCGCGCATACGCGCATAAAGTTCATTCTTGGCAATTTCCGCCAATACGTGGTGACTTTCATGCATTACGTGGCGCCGTTTGGAAAATTGGTGGCGAGTATTTCTCAAGCGGCACCGAGTATTTCCCAAGCGGCGGTACTTATTAGACGAAAGTCATCAGGTATTAGATGATGGCATGGGCAAAGGCCGTAAATCGCGCCCGCGCGTCACACATCCTTTATACAAACTCGGAATCCGACAGTCTGCAGTCTATTGACTTTCAGGCGCTTGCACTTTATTAATCTCTATGTACAGTTATACTATGTCTGTATTTCTTGACGGATTCGGAAAGTTGCCGTAACTTTGCACCGTCGAAAGGAGACAAATAAACAACCATTAATAACATTCATTACTCATTAATTTTTTAAAACAATGAAGACAAACGTAAAGAAAATGATGGCGATGGCCATCACAACATTAGGGTTGGCAGCCTGCTCAAATACGGATATGTTTGACGATACTGCCGTGGAGAAGGACGTTAAGGCTACCTATGCCGAGAACTTCACGAAGAAGTATCCGGGCGTGGACCTCAATCAGAGTTGGGACTACAGTTGTAAATCGTTTAACTATGCTTTGCCTAGCGGTATAAGTAAGGTTCGCACGCGAGCCGGAGGGGATCCTTTCTCGTTTGGAGACTGGTACTATGTAGAGAAGGCCACACTTGACTATATGCACAACGAGTTGCCTGAGGGAGTGGATAACCGCAGCAAGGGCCATCCTTTCTATATGACCGTACCCAGCGAGGACTTCACCATCGTGCCCATCTATCAGGGTATCGCCAGTGCTGCCTGGGAGTTATGGGCAGTCATAGGTGACCAGAAATATAATGTGTGGTTCAAGAACGACCGTATTGAGATCAAGGATATCGGCAATCAGGAGTGGCACAGCACTGTGCGCTATTCCTGGGAAGGCTATGAATACTGGAATGAACTGACCTTCAACTCTGACGGCAGTAATATCCATACGCATGACGGACGTGTGAACCTGGTGACGGATGTGCGTTCTGCGGAAATCAACTTCCACAACCAGACGGTTGGTGAGCCGATGTACTTCTATCTTAAGATTACGACAGAGAGTGACCCCATCAGATACGACCAGTGGGCTGAGCAGTCTTCGCTCAAGGGTATGATGATTGCCCTCGATTGTGATAAGCCGACTAATCTGCCTGACAACTATGAGGCTATGATCATCGGTTGTGAGGATGCCGACAAGAGTGCCAGTGACTGGGACTGCAACGATGTGGTGTTCATGGTGTATGGCGAGAAGAAGCCTGAGGTAATCGATGTGACAGAAGGTACGCCCATCGTACAGACCCGCGAGGCCCGCTATTTCATCGAAGACCTAGGCTCCACAGACGACTTCGACTTCAACGACATCGTAATCGACATGATACAGACCATCACTTCTACGCCTATCCTGACCAATGGCGTGGTGACTGGCATCAGACCGGGTGAGACTACCCAGAAGGCCATCATCCGTCACCTCGGGGGTACACTGCCCTTCAAACTGAAGATCGGCAACACGGAACTGGAGGAAATGGGCGGTCAGCAGACCTTCCAGACAAGTCCTGATTTGGAGTTCGACGTGACGGGCTGGAATCCTGATACCCATAATATTAGTGTGCAGGTGCAGCAGAAAGATAATCAGGGTGTATATAACAATGTGGTATTCCCTAGGGCAGGTGAGGCTCCAATGATAATTGCAGTAGATCCTTCGCAAGATTGGATGCCTGAGCGCCAGAGCGTACCATCAGATTGGTTTTATGAGGTAAACTAACGTTTGTTTTCAGTTAATTATTTGGTCACGGGGGGCGTATGTGTGAGCATACGCCCTACTTGTGTCTTTTATTCCGATGCTGAAAAAAAATGCCTTAAATTTGGCGGTTTCAGGATTTATCCCTACTTTTGCAGCAGAAATGAGTCAACAATGGTATTACGAATTCTCTGTTTGTTGTTGGTGTTGGCTACGACGGTTTCTGCAAGGAGTACCGACGTGGAGCGGGATTTGGCCCGCCTGGACAGTTGTATCCAGATGAAGGCGCAGTTTGACAAGCAGAAGGAGGAAAGGCTTCAGATTCTGAAAGACAACTTGAAGTCTGCTTCGGATGGCAATGCCCGCTACAGTATGCTGTACCGTCTGTTTGCTGAATACGAATCCTACCATTTCGACTCTGCCTACCACTATGCCCGTGAGGCTGCCAACCTGTCTGTAGCCCTGAAGAACCGCGACTATCAGGTGGAGGCGGGCTGTGCCATTGTGTTCTGCTACCTCTCGGCAGGTCTCTATAAGGAGGCTTTCGACGTGATGGAGATGATTGATCACGACGGGGTGGTGAAAGAATACCAGCAACAGTATTACATGATGTGGTCAAGGCTCTACTACGACATGGCCAACTATAACAACTCTCAACCCTACGAAGAAGAGTATGTCAGGAGGGGTAACCTCTATGTCGATACGCTGCTGCAGTATGTTCCAGAGAAGAGTGTCTATTGGTACTATGCCCAGGCGCAGCGACAGATGAAATCGCATGACTTTTCCGGCAGTACTGAGACCTTCAAGAAGATGCTGGCTTTGAAAGATACAGATGCCCATTTGCAGGCCATAGCCTACTCGTGCATCGGCTGGAACCTCTGGATAGAAGGGAAAGAGAACGAGGCCATCAGTAACCTGGCGGAGTCGGCAATCTGTGATACCCGTACATCCACCAAGGAGAACACATCGACATGCAGTCTGGCCAATATCCTCTACAAACGGGGCGACATCAAGCGCGCCGTCAGTTATGCGCAGAGTTCGCTGGAGGATGCCAATTTCTATGGGGCCCGTCACAGGAAGATTCAGGTGGGCGAGATCCTGCCCATCGTAGAGCAGGACCGCTATAACCTCATTGAGCGTCAACGTAATCTCTTCATCCTGGCCATCGCCATCGCCGTGTTGTTCATTATCGGTCTGCTGACAGCCACCATCATTATCCGTCGGCAGATGAGGAAACTGCACGCTGCCCAGCGTATCATCAGTGAGCACAACGCCGCCTTGCAGAAGGCAAATAGCAGTCTGGAGGAAGCCAATAACCGGTTGGCAGATGCTAATCATCGCCTTGAAGAAGCCGACAGGATCAAGACGATGTATATCGGCAAGTCGTTCTACAGCAATGCAGAATATATCAATAAGGTGGAGAAACTCTACAAACTCGTGGACCGAAAGATTACGGCCCGCCAGTTCGAGGACTTGCGCGCCTCGTTGAAGGAGTCAACCTTGATGGCTGAGCGCAAAAACATGTGCACCGACTTCGATGAGACCTTCCTGAAACTCTTCCCCGACTTTGTGAAGAAATTCAATGAACTCTTTGACGAGAAGGACCGTCGGCTGCCTGAGGATGACAAGTCGTTGACGAGCGAAATGCGTATCTTCGCCTTGATCCGTCTGGGTGTGAACGAAAGTGAGCGCATCGCCAACTTCCTCGACTATTCTGTCCATACCGTGAATACCTATAAGACACGCGTGAAAAACCGCTCCATCGTGGATAATGACTTTTTTGAGCAGCGTATCATGGACATTTAGACGAGACTGACACCCAATATTTGCGTTATACAGGCGTTTCACTAACAGAAATCTTAAGTGCTTGATTGTGAGCTGCTTAAGTTTTCTGCTTTCTATATTTCCGGTTATACAAATCATTGTTTTCGTGCATACGTGGCAAAGTTCCTATAATTTTGCAGCCAGAAATCTTTTATCATTATTAATTCTATTAAAACCAAAACGTATGAGTACAAAGAAAACAATCAAAGCACTATTGCTTGTGTTGGCACTGGCTCCGATGACGCTGTTCACATCGTGTGCAACGACGGAGGACGGTGACTATGTGGCTCCCATCCAACTCACAGAGAAGATTGGGGGAAACTGGGTACTGAACAGCATTGTTCAGACGGACGAGACAAACGCCACGGAACTAGCTCTGACCACGCTGCTAGACTTCGATTCCTTCGGGCTCTCGCTCACCGACGGCGGACAGTTCTCCGTGACGGGCAATGCTCCCAAACTGCTTCCCACAAGCGGCACATGGGAACTGGACAACAACTTCGTGAAGTCAACAGGCGAGGCAACCCAACTGCTGCTGATGGGTAGCGACGGCACCGCCAAATTGACCATTACTGCTACGCCTGGTGTGAATCCGGAACTGGGTTTCCAACTGACGCGAAAGCAGGGCGGACAGGCTTTCGTGAGTTATAAGTATAGCCTTGTGAGAGTTGAGTAATTAAGAGTTATTATTTAAGAATTGAGAGTTATGATGACTAAGATAGGTAAGAGACTATTGATTGGCGCAGCATTGATCATTGGCAATGAATCATTAAGCGTAGCGCAGACGGAACTGGGCAATCCAAAAGTATATACCGTTCCGGCAGTATATTATCCCACTGATGAGGTGACCTTCTATTTCGACATGGCCGATGCAGGGTTCAAGGAAGGCGAGGAACTTTACTGGTGGGTGTGGCAGCCCACCGAACCTGATGCCGGCAACTGGGAAAACTCCTCAGACTTCGCCAAACTGGAGTATCTGGGCGACAATATGTATAAGAAGACGTTCGTGCCTGTTGACTACTTCTTCCAGAACCAGGAGCGCTTCGCCACAAAGGAAGACCTGTTGGCCTTTATGGAACAGGACTGGGGTGAGGCTGGCTATTGGAGCCGTCTGAAGACCAAGGACGGGCAAATTCAGAGTGGCGTGTTCTGCGTGGAGCACAACCGTACGGAGATTGCCGACTTCGCAGTCTCAGGCGCTGAGTATGGCATCTTCGCTGGTGACAAGACCACAGGCTATACCGACAAGTGGACAATGAACAAGCCACTGTCTATCCTCTTCAACGGTGATGTGCAGAAGATCGAGGGCCGTACCCTCAATGAGTGGGCCGCTGATGGTGACTTCATGTTCTTTGGCACCCACGCTGGTCTGCACGGCTTCTATACCGATGCCAACGACGAGGTGATTGAGTACGACTTCTCCGATCCCCCCGCACCCAACTTGAACCAGCAGTTCAACGTGTGGCGCCCCGGCTGTATCGAGAAAACCACGCTGAAGAATATCGGCAACGGCGTGTGGCGTTGGAACGTGCTGACACCGCAGGAGTATTTCTGCTACAACCCTGTGAATGACGACGAGGGCGGTATCCTGGGTAGTAACGGCTATTATTACCTGACCGACATGGGGATCACCCAAAATGGCAACTGGGCACCGAATCCCGACTTCGTGGCTTCGTTCGTGGCCCAGGAACTGAAGTTCGGCATTGTGGTCAACGAGTGGGCCCATAGTGGCTGGGGCTTCGAGTTCAAGGCCGGAACGGCTGAGGCCTATCCCGATCCGCTGTTCTCCACCTTCCCCAGCCGCATTACGCTGAAGGATATCCTGACGCTGATCCGTCAGTACAACGAGCGTACCGCAGGTGAACTGACCTATCAGTTGACAGCAGGCGGCAAGACGCTGACAGGCGTGATGGATGGCAACCGAGATCGTCGCAGTGTGACGGTAAACCTGACGGACGAGTTTGCCGGTACCAGTGACTCAGAACTGAAAGTATCCATTCTGAATGCCAAGGGGGCAGAGGTGGAGTCGAGAACGATTTCACTAGCCGACGAGGATTAATGTAGTTTACAGTTTATAGTTTAAAGATTATAGTTTATAGTATGAAACGATATATGTTTATATTGCTGGCAGCGTTTATAGCCGTCTGCCAAGGCATTAACGCTCAGAGTCTGACAGCCACAGGAACGGTTGTTGACAGCAACCATGAGCCGCTCATCGGTGCCACGGTAAAAGTCGTGGGCCAGCAGGGTGTAGGTTCCATCACCGACCTCAACGGTCAATTCTCCCTGAGTGCGAATCAGGGGGCAACACTCGAAATCTCATACGTGGGTTACGTTACCCTGCAGGTGAAAGCAGGTCAGAACCTGCGAATTACCCTCATTGAAGATGCCAACGTGCTCGACGAGACGGTTATCGTCGGTGTGGGTTATGGTACGATGCGTAAGAGTGATCTGACGGGAAGTATCGCCTCTGTCAGTGCGAAGGATATGAAGCAGGGTGTGATCACCTCTACCGAACAACTGTTGCAAGGTAAAGTGGCCGGTCTGTCGATCGTCCAAAGTTCTGGTGCTCCTGAGGCTGGTGCCAGCATCCGTCTGCGTGGTGGTACGTCACTCTCGGCTTCGAATGGTCCGCTGGTGGTGATTGATGGTATTCCTGGTGTGGATATCAACTCCGTACAGCCCAGTGAGATCGTGTCGATGGACATCCTGAAGGATGCCTCGGCAGCCGCCATCTACGGTAGCCGTGGTGCCAATGGTGTCATTATCGTGACGACCAACCGTCAGGGTGGCGACGTGGAGCAGAATACCATTCAGTATAATGGTTATGTGGCCTTTGCCACGGCTTCAAAGAAACTCGACCTGCTGTCGGCCAACCAGTGGCGCGGCTATGTCCGTGAGCGTGGGGTAGCCAGCGCCAATGATTACGGTGCAGGTGACGATTATCAGGATGCCTTGTTACGTACGGCCATCAGCCACTCCCACAATATCTCGTTCTCGAGTTCAAAGAAGAACAGCGGCTATCGCGCCTCTGTCACCTATAACAACAATCAGGGTGTGATTGAGCGTAATAGCATGAATCGTCTGGCAGGATCGCTGACTGCCTATCAGACAGGCTGGCAGGGTCGCCTGCGTCTCGACGAGGGCATCAATGCCAACTTCGACAGTTGGCACCCCGTCGATACCCGTATCTTCGAGCGTATGACCAACGTGAATCCCACGTTCCCTATCTATAATCCTGATGGTTCGTTCTCACAACTCCCTGGTACGAACACGGAGAACCCCATAGAACTCAACACCAACCGCAACGACGACCAGAAGCGCCACCGCTTCCTGGCCTACGCCAAGGCAGAACTCGACCTTATCGACGGTCTGAAATATACCGTCAACGGCTCCTACGAGCAGAACTCGACCAACAATGGTCTGTACAAGCCCACCTATGCCCGTCTGGAGGGACAGAGCATGAACGGCTGGGGACAGCGCACATACGGCAACTATACCAACAAACAGTTGGAGACCTATTTGACCTACGACAAGCAGTTGGCAGAGGTACATCGTCTGAACGTGATGGCCGGTTACTCCTATCTGGATAATATCTACGACGGCTTCGGTGCCCAGCGCTCCGGTTTCGATACGGATAAGTTCCTGTATAACAACCTCGCCGCTGGTACTGACTTCAAGCAGGGCGATGTCTATTCCTATAAGGGTGAGGCCACGCTGATCTCTTTCTTTGGCCGTGTGAACTACACCTACGCCGATAGATATATGGTGACGGCCACCGTACGTCGTGATGGAAGTTCGCGCTTCGGCGACAACCATAAGTGGGGTACCTTTCCCTCTGTATCACTGGCCTGGCGTATCAGCAATGAGAAGTTCATGGAGGGTACGAAGGGGTGGCTCGACAACTTGAAACTCCGTGCAGGCTTCGGTATCACGGGTAACCAGGATGGTATCGGTGAGTACAAGTCGTTGCCCACCATCGGCATTGCTGGTATCACCAAGAATGCCGACGGCACCTGGAAAAATACCTACGCCCAGAACCAGAATCCGAACCCCGACCTGAAGTGGGAAGAAACCTCGCAGTGGAACCTCGGTATCGACTTCTCCGTCTTCAACCGTCTGCACGGTTCTCTGGAACTCTACTATAAGAAGACCAGCGACCTGCTCTGGACCTATCCCGTGCCGCAGCCTCCATATCCCTTCGGTACGATGCTGGCCAACGTGGGTGACATGGAGAATAAGGGCTTTGAGTTGACGCTCGGCTACAACATGATCCGTACGAACGACCTGACCCTCGACGTGAATGCATCGCTCTCCTATAACGACCAGGAGATCACAAAACTCAGCAACGACCAGTATGAGGCCGTAGGTTTGCAGGCAGGTTCGCTCCACGGTCTGGCAGGCATGTCGAACATGTATGCCCAGACCATCCGCGAAGGCTATCCTGCAGGTGCCTTCTGGGGACCGAAGTGTAGTGGCATCGATGCCGACGGACACTATATCCTTGATTACGGCACCAATAATGAAGGTTACTATCTGGGTAGTGCTCAGCCAAAGTGGAATGTGGGCCTGAGCATCAGCGGCTCGTACAAGGACTTCGACTTCTCCGTGGCAGGCTATGGCATGTTTGGACAGAAGGTGCTCAACGCCACCCGCATGGTGCTGTTCGATCCGAACCGCTTCCCCGCAGAGAATGTGCTCGACGATGCTATGACAAGTGGTATCACGGAGGCACCCGTCTATAGCAACTACTTCATCGAGAACGGTTCCTTCTTCCGCTTGCAGTCGCTTACTCTCGGCTACTCACTGCCGAAGCCCCAATTACTGGGTCTGAGTCGTCTGCGCCTCTACATGACGGCAGAGAATCTGTTCTGTCTGACAGGCTACAACGGGCTCGACCCCGAAGTGCAGATTCCTGATAACGTGCTGAATGACCCTGGTATCGACAAGTTCAATTCCTATCCGCGTCCGCGCACCCTTTCTGTAGGAATCAATGTTGGATTCTAATAAAGGTAAAAAAATATAAAAGTAAAAAAGTAAAAAATGGAAGTTATGAAAACAAATATAGTCAATAAGGTAAGGACTTTGGCGAAAGCGGTTTTACCCTTTTACCTTTTTACCCTTTTACCTTTAACATCCTGCACCAATCTTGATGAGAACTTATACGACAAACTGACGCTCGACGACTTCAAAGGCGACAAGAGTAGTGTGCTCACAGAGTCGTTTGTCAATAGTGCATACGCCACGCTTCGTGGCTATGGGGCCGGTACGGATGAGGGCAACGGCGTGAACTGCTATCCTACCTGTGAGTATGTGTTCTTCACGGCCGAGTGTGCCAGTGATGAGGCTTGTATCCCCACCCGTGGCTCCGACTGGTACGACGGTGGCCGTTATCAGCAGTTGCAGTTCCATACCTGGGACGCCCAGAACGACGGTGTCACGGCCGTCTGGCGCTACAACTTCGTGGGCGTGTCGAAGATCAACGCTGTGCTGAGTCAGGTGGATCAGACGAATATTCCGGAGGATGCCAAGAAGAGTGCTGAGGCCGAACTTCGTGGCTTGCGCGCGTACTATTATTATAATCTGCTGGACAACTTCGGCAACGTGCCCATTATGAAGGACTTCAACACCACGGATCTGTTGGGTAATGCCAGTCGCACAGAGGTTTACTGTTTCGTGGAGAGCGAGTTGCTCGATGTGATGCCTCAGTTGCCGACGGGCATCATCTATGGACGCTTCACGCAGAATGTGGCCTATACGCTGCTGGCCCGTCTGTATCTGAATGCTGAGGTCTATACGGGCACGGCGCAGTGGCAGAAGTGTCTGGATGCCTGTGCCAAGGTGCAGGGCTATAGTCTGGAAGGCACCTATAAGGCCAACTTCTATATCGAGAATGAAAAGTCCAGTGAGATTATTTTCGCCATCCAATACGACCACGCTCAGGGCACACTGGGTAACTATCTCGGTTCGATGTCGTACCACTATAACCAGAAATATGCCTTCTCGCCTGACGGCAACTGGCAGTGGAGCGGTAACGGTATCTGCGGACAGCCTGGTCTCTATTCCAGTTTCGACGAGGGTGACGTGCGCCGCAACTGTCTGATGATTGGCCAGCAGAAGAGTGCCAAGGACGGCAGTAACGTGCTGATGGACAATGGTGAGCCCCTGAACTATACGGAAGAGATAGAAAACTTTACCAATGCCAAGCAGAACGAAGGCGTACGCCTTGACAAATACGAGTGGAGCGTGAACGACCAGTGGGAACGCGACAATGACTGGGTGCTGATGCGCTATGCCGAGATCCTGATGATGCAGGCTGAGGCCAGTTTCCGTCTGGGTGATACGGGCTCTGCCCTGAACTATATCAACCGTGTCCGTGCCCGTGCCGGTATCGACGGTCTGACCAGCCTCTCGCTCGAAGCCCTCGACACTGAATGGAAGCATGAGTTCGTGTTCGAAGGTCTGCGCCGCACCACCAACATCCGCTTCGGCACCTATTATGATCCTTGGTGGAACAAGGAGGCTGACGCTGCTGACCATCATACGGGTATCTTCCCCATCCCGCAAGTAGAACTGGAGAAGAATCCGAACCTGAAGCAGAATCCTGGATATTAAGGAGTGAGAAGTGAAGAGTGAAAAGTCTTGAGCAATGAAGAAAACTATCCTGAATATTCTTTTCCTAGCCGCAAGTTGCCTTTGTGCAGCCTGCGGCGGGGGAGGTGACGAGCCTGTCGTACAGCCTCCGGTGCCGACACCTGGCCCAGAGACACCAGTGACACCCTCCACACCAGATTCCCCAACCGAAGTGCTGACGGCACAATTGCCTTCGAAGTCGAACACAATGAAGGTCTATGCCCACTATATGCCCTGGTTCGTCAAGCCTTCGGCCTCGGGGGTATGGAACCACTGGACGATGAGTGCTAATGCCGTCAACAGCAGTAACTACGCTTCCTGGTATCACCCGTTGACAAATGCCTATGCCTCTGACGACAGTGATATTTTGGACTACCAGTGCCTGCTGATGAAGTATTCAGGTATAGATGGGGTGATGGTGGATTGGTATGGCACGCAGCAGAAGAACGACTATCCACAGAACGAAGTGAATACGAAGGCTCTGCTGAAAGCCGTTGAGAAGGCCAAACTGAAGATAGCCATTGTCTATGAGGATGCCACGCTTAATGGTTTGGATGACAGTGGCAAGCAGGCACAGGCCCGTAGTGATATGCAATATCTGAACAGCGACTACTTTAAGAGCGAGAGTTATGTAAAGGTGGATGACCGACCCTTGCTATTGTGCTTCGGTCCTCAGCAGTTGAACACCCCTAAAGGCTGGAACTTTGCCTTCGGTACGCTGTCCGTAAAGCCGGAGTTTATCGTACTCAATGGTTTCAGCAACCGTGCCAATGATGCCTCCTACATCACGTCGCAGGGCGAATTCGTCTGGGTGAATCCCAATCCTGACTATCAAGATGCGAAGAACCATGATTTATATATCGCAGGTGCCATGCCTGGTTTCCATGACCACTATAAGGAGTCAGGACAGGGTAATGGTTATACCACCTACGATCGTGAGGATGGTCAACTCTTCCAGCGTCAACTCGATGCGGCCAGAAGTGCAGGTCTTGAGTGGGTGCAACTAAGTACGTGGAACGACTATGGTGAGGGGACTATCATCGAACCCACCACCGAGTTCCGCTATCAGTATCTGGAGATCGTACAGCAGTTTGCTGGCGTGAACTACACTAGTTCGCAACTCGACCTCATCTATCGCTGGTATCAGGTCGCCAAGGCCAAGGGTAGCACCAACAGCAGTGTGCAGAAGGCATACGACTATCTGAATGCCCTGCAGCCGGGGGAAGCAGAAGAAATCATTAAAACTTTGGAATAATGAAAAATTACGTATTATCAATATTCTCTCCTATTATCATGCTGTCGTCTGCCATGACAGTGCCTGCCGCAGAACAGGTGAAGTCCCCTGATGGGCGACTTCTCCTGACTGCTGGTGTTCAGGACGGACAACCCTTTTATCATGTTTCAAGGATAGGGGAGCCCATCATCCAAGCCTCCCGTCTGGGATTCCTACTTAGCGATGGCTCCTTGGGCGAGCACATGAAGATCGTTGGCAAGAGCCGTGACGCCAAGAGCGAAATATGGCAACAACCCTGGGGCGAGGCCCGGGAAGTTCTCAACCAATACAATGAACTGACCTTGAAATTGTGTGAGACTAAAGGGAAGAAACGGTTCTTGGATATCGTCTTCCGGGTCTATAATGACGGTTTCGGCTTCCGCTATAAGTTTCCTGAGCAGACCAGTCTGAAGGACTTCCAGATCATGGACGAACTGACGGAATTCAACCTGCCTTGGGATGCTCCGACTTGGAGCCAGCCCACCAACGGCACCAGTTATTACGAGGCCATCTATACCCGTGAGCCGATTAGTCAGAAGGATACTATTTCTACGCCTATTACGATGGAAGTGGGCGACTCACTCTACCTCGCCATCCATGAGGCAGACCTGACGGACTATGCCAGCCTGAACCTCACGCCCAGAGGCACAAAGTTGCTCACCGCCCTTACGCCCTGGCAGAGTGGCGTGAAGGTCTATGCCTCGACACCTTGCAAGTCACCCTGGCGCTACTGCATTGTGGCTTCAAGACCTGGAGATCTGATTACCTCGCGCATCGAACTGAACCTCAATGAACCTTGCAAAATCGATACCTCCTGGCTGGAGACAGGCCGCTATGTCGGCATCTGGTGGGGCATGCACATGACGGACTACACTTGGTCGCAAGGCCCCAAGCACGGTGCGACGACGGAGAATACCCGTCGCTATATCGACTTTGCCGCCCAGCACGGTTTCAAGGGCGTGCTCGTCGAAGGCTGGAACGTAGGCTGGGATGGTGACTGGACGTGTATCGGCAACCATTTCAACTTCTCCAAGCCCTATCCCGACTACGACCTCGAAGGCTTGCAGCGGTACGCCCTCTCGAAGAATGTGCGCCTCATTGCCCACAACGAGACAGGCGGCTCGGCCACGAACTTCGAGAACCAACTCGACGAGGCCTTCTCACTATATCAACGTCTGGGAATCAACAGCATCAAGACGGGCTACGTGAACATGATGCTCGACGGCAAGGAAACACAGCACTCGCAGTATGGCATCCGCCATTACCGCAAAGTCATCGAGACGGCAGCCAAGTATCATCTGATGGTGGTCAACCACGAGGGAGCCATGCCCACGGGCCTGCGTCGCACCTATCCGAATCTGGTGGCGACGGAAGATATGCGGGGTCAGGAGTATAACGCCTGGAGTCAAGACGGTGGCAACCCCCCTTATCACGAGGTTATTCTGCCCTTTACACGCGGACTGGCCGGACCGATGGACTTCACGCCAGGTATCTTCAACTTTAGGAACAAGGCCGTGCCCAATACCCATCCCCAGACCACACTGGCCAAGCAACTCTCCCTCTACGTCTTGCTTTATACCCCTTGGCAGATGGCTGCCGATATGATCGAGAACTATGAGTACCAGCCCGCTCTTTCGTTTATTGAGTCCTGTCCCACGAACTGGGAAGAAACGCGCGTGCTGGATGCCAAGATCGGTAATTATCTGGTCGTAGCCCGTAAGGATCGTGACAGTGAAAACTGGTTTGTGGGCGGTGCCACCGACAAGGATGCCCGCGACATCACGTTGTCGTTGGACTTCCTGGATACGGGTGCCAAGTATCGTGCCGTCATCTACAAGGATGGAGAAGGTGCCGATTATCGTACCAACCCTTATCCCATAACCATCCTTCAGCAGGATGTCGATGCCTCAGGCAAACTGTCCATCCATCTTGCCCCCAGCGGCGGATTTGCTATCCGGATTGTCAAAGAACAGTGATTCATAAGTAAACTTTGGTTATTTTGTTAGTTAGTTAATTGTTAGTAGTAGTTTTATTTGAGAGGTGTGGCTGTGAAGTCGCACCTTTTGATGCTTTCACTTTTTAAATGAACAATAGAATATGAAGACGAAAAGATGTTACCTGAGTCTGATGGCTTTCTGCTTCCTGACACCTATACCCCGTTTGGCTACTCGGGCCTCGTTGTCGATGGGCGTACGGTTCGCTGCACCGTTACCAATACGGGGCATCGTGATGCCGACGAGGTGGTGCAACTCTATGTGCGCGACCTGGTGGCCGATGTGAGCCGTCCCGTGAAGGAACTGAAAGGCTTCCAGGCATCCATCTGAAGGCTGGCGAGCAGCGGGAAGTGACGTTCGATATCATGGTGGGCTCCAACAGCCGCTATGTGATCAGTACCCGTCTGGCGGTCGATTAACAGACTCAATCTATATGAGATAACTACTTCGTTGTTGTTATGATGCCAAATTGTCATCCATCGGATAGCGCACGCCCCACTTCCGACGCAGGCCGTCCATGAGTTGCATGACGTAGAGGGTCTCTTCGTGAGGCATCTCAGATGGTTCCAAAAGCCCTTCCATCAGGGCTTGGCGACAAGACTGGAACTGATATTCATAGCCCGTAATCTGCTGAGGTACGCGGATCGTCTCAACATAGGTGCGGTTGGGACCATTCACGGTAATCTGCTGCGGATTGTTGATGTTGTCGATGACAAGATTGCCCTCTGTGCCTGCAATAACACCGATATTGTCACCCACACAAGTAGCACTCGACTGCAGGTTACAGAGCATGCCATTTTCAAGAACCAGTGTGATGGCGTTCGTCAGATCCATACCTGTCTGGCTCTTCACACACTGACCGTCAATATTAATAATCATGTCGGGGAAGAACATCCGCACGAAGTTCAGGGCATAGACGCCTAGGTCGAGCAAGGCTCCGCCACAAAGGTCGGGGCGCATGATACGGGGCTTATCGCCCATCGAGTAGCCCAGAGTGGCTGTCACCAGTCGTGGGGTGCCAATGCGCCCGCTACTGATGAGGTCGCGAACCGTATTGACCACTGGCTGATAGCGCGTCCAGATGGCTTCTGCAAGGAATACCTGCCGTTCACGAGCCAAATCTATAATCTCTGAGGCTTGCCTATAGTTAGCCATAAAGGCCTTCTCCACCAGACAAGGTTTACCTGCCAGCAACGCCTCTCTAGTCACATCGAAATGGTGAGAATGAGGCGTGGCCACATACACCAGATCGACATCAACGTCAGCAAGCAGATCACCATACGAGCCATAAGCCCTGGCTATGCCCCACTTGCTAGCAAATGCCCCGGCCTTCTCCAATGACCGTGAGGCAATGGCATAGGCCTCGCAATCTTGCAAACCTTTCAATGTAATGGCCGCCTTTTCGGCAATCCATCCTGCACCGATGATGCCAACGCGCATAATTCCATCTTCTTTCATAAGTCTAATCGTTTCTAATTATTCAATTACTGTGATGTACTCTATCACATAAGTTCTTTGCATGCAAATTTACGGCTGATTTTATCCTTTCTCCATAAACGCCTTACGGTTCCTGACAATGTCGCTCAGGTTGTCCAAGGCCCAGCCGACGAGGCTGTGGATGTGGGGCAAGAGAGAGCGGGAGCGGTCAGTGAGTTCGTATTCCACACGAGGCGGCACTTCTGCGTACGCATGTCGAATGACCAGCCCATCGGCTTCGAGGTCGCGCAGGGTTTGGGTGAGCATCTTTTGCGAGATATCGGGAATAGCGGCTTCGATGGCCTTGAAGCGCATGGGCTTGCGGGTGCCATCGAGGGTGAGTAGCACGAGGATTGACCACTTGTCGCCTATCCGTGCCAACACGTTGCGGACGGGACACTCTGGAAATAGCGGGTCGGTAACTTGATTCTTCGTCATAACTCTAAACTTTAAACTCTAAACTCTCAACTATAGTATAGCGTCCTGGCTTGCGTGGCTTTTCTTTCGGGTAGTCGCCTTTGCAATAGCCTAAAAGCACGAAGCAGCGGGCGACGTAGCCGAGGGGGACACCCCAGTCGTACATCAACTGGTGACCGTAGTCGCTGTCGAAGGTCTCTTCGCCACGGGCTATGATGCAGCTGCTGATGCCGAGTTCGGTGGCTGCCAGCACCATGTTCTCTGCACAGCAGAAGGCATCAGGAATGCTGTAGAGGAAGTTGCCCTGGGCGAAGATGACGCACACCGTGGGCGCTCCGTAGAAGCCGCTCTTGATGGTGGGGTCGTCGATGATGCTGGGCTGCTCCTTGGAGACGAAATTGCCGGAGAGACGCGAACGGTCGAGTTTCCCTACATTCATCTTGCCGACAGCCTCTGTCAACCTGGGGTCGCGCAGGGCGACAATCATGCTGCGCTGGCCGCCGCCCGCATTGGGGGCATAGAGGCCGGCCTCGATGATACGCTCCAGGTCGGCCCTGGGTATCTGCCGCTCCTCGTACTTGCGGATGGAACGGCGGTAACGGATGAGTTCAAACAGGTTCATGTTTCAAGTTCCTTATTCCACTTTGAACACGACAGATGTCATAGAGGGCAGGGTTGCAGGGGCGGTGATGATCAGGGCATCGGCAGTCCGCCGCCAACTCAACTTGCCATTGTATCCGAGCAGGGAAACCTTACGGACTTTCGGAAGTCCCGTCTTGCCCAGCGAATGGATGGAAATGGTTTGTCCGGCCTCGGGCGACTGCATACAGAAGGCATAGAGCGCACCACTCTTCCCGACAGTGAAACGGATGTCTTGTGGTGAGAACCGGAAGTCGGCATGTTTCTGACGAAGATTACCGCCTGGCAGTGTCTTCAGCTTGCCGTCCACCGTCTCTCCCTCGCCCAGTTTCGTCCAGGCGCGACTGCCATAGACGGCCTCGCCATTGACATTGAGCCAGCGGCCCACTTCCTCAAGCATACTGACGAACGCATCCTCTATACTTCCGTCGGGGCACATGGGAATGTTCAGTGCTACATTGCCGTCGCGGCAGATGGCCTCGATGATGAAACGTATCACGGAGCCGCTGTCGTAGGTGAAGTCCGGGGCATAGAACCAGTCGCCCACGGGGGCTTCGCGAATCCACGCCTGTGAGGTGTTGATGGTGTCGGGGAAGTTGAATTCGGCGGTGTTGACCGTCCCATTGGTTGGGTGACGGAACTTCACGATGCTGAATGTGTTCACCTCGCCTCGCTCCCGAAGCATCAGGTTGTAGTAGTCGGCCATCACCAGCGGCATGGCGTTGCATTTGTAGAACGTGCCTGTGCCACGACCACAGAATGGCCCTTCGGTCGTACCGTCGGTATAGATAAAGTCGGGGGCATAGTGATGGGTGACATCCATCATGCGCAGTGCCCACTGTGTGGCGTACCACCTGGCATAGTCCAGATGCTCCCACAGGATACCATCCCTTGGCGGCGACCAGTCTGTATGGGCTTTGGCATCTACATCCACATACGCCCGCAGGTCTATGCCATAGAGCCTTCTGGGGTCAAGACCTTCCCACCACTGGCCCTTGCCGTCGGCAGCGGTCAGGTGGCCGTCGTAGGGAATGCCAGCCTTTTCGCCCGACTTGTCGGCACCGAAAGCCGTCTGCCACCACCACCAGGTATATTCATGGTGGAAGGTCACACCGTAGCGCATACCGTATTGATGGCAGGCGTCAGCCCATTCGCGCAGCAAGTCTCGCTTTGGTCCTACGTTCACCGAGTTCCAGGGTTGGTACTGCGAGTTCCACAGGTCGTAGTTGTCGTGGTGTACACCTTGTATCATCAGGAAACGGGCACCGGCTTTCTTGTATAGTTGTGTCAGCGCTTCCGGGTCGAGTTTGTCGGGATTCCAGTCGCGCAGCACTTCCTTATAGCCTTTTTCCGAAGGGTGTCCGTAACGCTGCAGATGGTTTTTGTAAGCTCTGTGGTTCTCCTTGTAGAGATTACGGGCATACCAGTCGCCGCTCTCTCCAGCAGCCTGGGGACCGAAATGTACCCAGAAACCGATCTTCGCCTCGCGCAACCATTCCGGTGTGCCGGGGTAGTTCTCCTCTATCGACTCCCACGACGGCTTGAACGGCCCGTCGGTGATGGGCAGGTCGAGTTGTATCTCCTTAAATGTGTTGATGTCGCCCAAGGGCACTGTGCCGATTGCTTTCGGCGTTTCCACCTCGGGCATGGGCGGTAATGGCGGAAGTTCTGTCTTTGGCTCTTGTGCCGTCAGAGGTCCGACAGCGGTTAACAGTAAGAATGTGAATAGTACTGATTCCTTCATCTTTCTAAGTATTTCTTACATGTCGTAGCCTGGATCCTTGGCCAGTTTGCCGATGTTGGGACGAATCTCCTTGTCGAATACCTCGTCCTTCCACTTGTCGGCAGGAATCTCGGTGTAACTGATGGAGATATACTCCTCGGTGGCCTTCAGATGCTTCTCGGCCAACTGGGTCAGTTCGGTTACAAACGCATTCATTTCATTCTCTGTGAGGTGCTTAGGATAGCACTTGATGTTGATGTGTGGCATAATTTTATTCTTTTTTGTTAAAGGGGTGTTATGGCTCTGCTCTCACTTGTGCCAGCATTGAGGGTCGGGGGCATAGAAGTTTTTGGTATATCCGTAGGCGACGGCAGGACAGCCGCGACAGAAGCGGAGCAGTTCGCACTGGCGGCACTTCTCGAAGCGTTCGTGCTGGCGATACCCGTCCATCTTCGGGCCGTGGAAGACATCGTATAGTTCTTCATCGACCGTACCTACATAACTCTCAAAGCGGCGACAGGCCATCAGACGGCCTTCGGCAGAAATGGTGAAGTGGCAGTTGCCACAGTTGCAGCCGTCGTAGATGGTGTCCTCGTCGAGCCCCTCAGGAATCTTGAAGAGTTCCTTCTCGTAGAGGAAGAGCGTCCAGAGGTGGTCCTTGAGGTTGAAGGTGGTGTCGGAGTCCTTGTACTGCTCAAACTTCGCCCAACACTCTTCCAAGAACTGACGATAGCGCTGCGGCTCCACGTGCCAAGTTTCTTGATGCGCTCGGTCTTCGCTGGTGGGACAATAGCGACCGAAAGCAAAGATGTCGGCCATGTGCTCCACGATGACATCAATCAACTGCGGTATCTCATCGATATTCGCCGCGGAAATGGTTGACATGATGGCACAGTGCATCCCGCTCTTGCGAATGGTCCCGATGGCCCGTAGCGTGGCATCGAAGGAGCCTGGCTTGCGAAACTTGTCGTGCGTCTCGCGCAGTCCGTCGAGGCTTAACTGATACTTCCGGCATCCCAGTGACTTCATCCGCCGGCACACCTCGTCCGAGAGATGGAACGGATTGCCCATCAAGGTGAAGGGGATGCCACGGGAGTGAACCAGTTCCAGGAAATCCCAGAAACGCGAGTGCAGAATGGGGTCGCCACCTGTTATATATAAATAAGGTGTGCGCTGCATCCGCTCTGCCATGCGCTCAACGTTTGCAAGCACCGCCACCAGTCTCTCCCAAGGCATCTCGATGAGTTTCGGATGACCCTCGGAGAAGATGTAACAGTGCTTGCAACGCTGGTCGCACTCGTCGGTTATATGCCACTGGAATGCAAAGTAGTCCAACTTGACAATTTACGATCGGACGATTTACGATTTACTTTTCGCCAGCACCGCAGGCAGTACCGCAGGCAGCGGGCTTCTCCTCGGCAGGCTTGTCACCGGCACCGCATGCGCTTCCGCAAGCAGCGGGCTTCTCCTCGGCAGGCTTGTCACCGGCACCACATGCTGCACCACAAGCAGCGGGTTTCTCACTCTGTTTCAACATTCCCTGTGCGCTGTGCGCAAAGTTGTAATCCATTCTCTTCATTGCTCTAATTGTTTTTAAGTGATACGTTAATGGTCACTTTTCGTCAGTAACCGCTGCAAAGATACCACTTTTTCTTCAAACAGCAATGAACAAACCTCAAAGTTTGTTACTTTCTCTTGGAAACTATTGCTTGTTTTCACTAATTTGCGCAAATTGTGTTTATGGATTTTTAGGAAATCCATCGAACGCGGAGACTCGCCTTTCAATCCAGATTGCTGAGCCAGTGCTTGGGCTGCGCTTTACTTGTCGATTTCAACCAGCGTATAATTGCGGTTACCCAGACCGATCTTCGCAGCGTGCTCAATAGTATGGACACCGTGCTGCTTGTCGATGCGGTTCAGCAAGTCGGTGGGGTCATTCGTGGCCGTCACTTTCTGTTGATTGATGATGTCGATGCAGGCCTGATCGAGTGCCACGGGGTCGGTCGAGGCCAGGATGCCGTAGTCTTCCAATTTCACGGGTTCGGGATGATCGACGCAGTCGCAGTCTATCGACATGTTGTTCATCACCGAGATATAGATGATGCCCTTCTTGCCGTTGAAATAATCTACTATGGCCTGTGCAGCGGCAGCCATCGACTCCAGAAAACCGTCCTGGTCACCGATGTATTCAGGTGTCCATAACTTACTCATGTCGAGCACTTCCATCTTACCGGCAGAGTGGATATAGGCCTTACCGTTCTGCGAGCCACAGCCGATGGAGAGGTTCTTCAGCGCACCGCCGTAGCCGCCCATGGGGTGACCCTTGAAGTGGTTCAGTGCAATCATGAAGTCGTAGTTGGCCATGTGAGTGCCCACAATATCGTACTTGATATGTGTCATATCACGGACGGGAATCTTCATGTCGCCCTCCTCATCCATGATATCGACCTTGAATGTTGGGGTAAAACCGTGACGCTCGATGACTTTCCAGTGGTTGGCCGATGTGTTACGTTCGTCCTTGGCATCCTCGGGCGCGTTGCCATAGGCCGTATTACACTCCACGATGGTGCCGTTCACCTCTGTTATCAGGTTCTTCACCAGTTCGGGCTTCAGGTAGTTGGGGTTCGATCCCTCACCGGTTGACATCTTCACCGCCACACGGCCTGTAGCCTCTACGCCGAGCGTCTTGTATATCTTCACCAAGGCTTCCGGCGAGATCTCCTTGGTCAGATACACCGTCGAGATGGTGTCGTTGTTCTCTACTTCGCCCGTCTGCTGGGCATTCTTCTGCGCGTAACCCGTCAGCATCATGGCTGCGACGGCCGTCAAAAACATGAGTCTCTTCATACGTTGAATCAATTAACGGTGCAAAGTTACGTAATTTGCAGCAGATTTCGTATTTTTTGCCCGTATTTTAACAATGCTTGGTGTTGCACTAGCGATAGCGGTTAATTTTTCTTAAAAAGAGGGGGCATTAGGGTTACAACTTATCGAAAAAAGTCGTACCTTTGCACCGTCAAAAGGCAAGGACCAAGTAGTAATACCCATCGTTTTCGGGTTGCTACTGATAAAAATCAGCCATCATTTTAAATTTGTTTTTATGAGATTTAGGAGCGTATTGCTTCTGATGGCCGTAGTTGGTGTGATGCCAATGAAGGCCCAAGAGAAGCGCGCAATGACAGTCACAGAACTGTTCAACTTGGTAGAGAGTAACAGCAATACTCTTCAGGAAACGAAGACAAGCGTAGAATTTGCTCAAAAAGGAATAGAGGCGGCACGCGCCCAGCGGCTGCCCGATGTGAATGCCTCGTTGTCGGCATCGTATAACGGCAACGTGGTGGTGATGGACCGTGACTTTGCGAATGCCAACGGGTTCTCATCGCCTCACTTCGGCAACTCCTTCGCACTGGAGGCACAGCAGGTGGTTTATGCCGGCGGTGCGATAGATGCTGGTATCAAGATGGCAGAGTTGCAGCGCGACATGGCGCAAAACATTGAACATTCAACATTGAACATTGAACGTTTCAAAGCGCTGGGGCAGTATCTGGACCTCTTTAAGATTCAGAACCGTATGCAGGTCTATGAGCATAATATCGCTCTCACCCGCCGACTTATCGACGACATTCAGGCCAAGCAGCAGCAGGGCATGGCACTTAAGAACGACGTGACTCGCTATGAACTGCAGATGGAGACGCTACGTTTAGGACTGAGGCAACTGCAAGACCAGCAAGCCATCCTGAACCATCAACTCTGCAACACACTGGGACTGAAAGATGTGGTCATCCTGCCAGACACATCCATCGTCCGTCAGGCACTGGCGCGTGAGGGGCAGCAGCATTGGCTGCAGACAGCCCTCGCCTCATCGCCACAGATGGAACAGTCGGTACTTTCCACGAGGATGGCCGAGCAGCAACTGCGGTTGGCCAAGAGCGAGATGTTGCCCAAACTGGCTCTTGTGGCTGCCGACAACTTCAGCGGTCCTTTTACGTACGATATTCCGCCTATCGACAAGAACATCAACTATTGGTACGTGGGCGTAGGACTAAGATACAACCTCAGTTCACTCTTCAAGCAGAACAAGAAGGTGAGCCAGGCCAAGACAGGCGTACTGCGCAGTCAGCAACAGCAACGGGTGGTGACCGAGAGCCTGGACAACCAAGTGCAGCAGGCTTGGACGCTCTGGCAGCAGACATACGCTGACCTGGACACCCAGCGCAAGAGCGTGCAACTGGCCCGACAGAACTATCAGGTGGTGAACGACCGCTATCTGAACCAGTTGGCACTGATTACAGACATGCTTGATGCCTCGAATATCCGTCTGAACGCCGAATTGCAGGAAGTAGATGCCCGCATCAATATCATCTACACATATTACAAACTTCAATATATCGCAGGAACATTATGAATAATCAGAAGAATATCAAGAGAGTATATAATATAGCCATTATCGCAGTATTAGTGCTGGCACTGGGTTATGTGTGCAGCCGCTTCATCCATTTAGGTAGCAAAGAGTGGACTGACGACGCTCAGGTGCAGCGCCACATCACGCCGCTGAATGCCCGCGTAGGCGGTTTCATCAAGGAAATACGCTTTGATGACTATCAGCACGTAAAGAAGGGCGACACATTGGTGATTATCGAAGATGCCGAGTATCAACTGCAACTGGCCCAGGCTGAGGCTCAGTTGAAGGGACAGCGCAGCGGATCATCAGCCGTGTCAGCCAGTATGAATACCACAGCCTCGAACGTGCGTGTGGCTGCGGCAGGCATTGAAGAGGCTCGTGTGAATATGGAGAATGCCAAGGCTGACTATGAGCGATTTGCCGCCCTGCTGGAGAAGGATGCAGTGACCCGCCAGCAGTATGATAATGCACGTGCCCGCTACGAGGCTGCCAAGGCCCGCTATGAGCAGGCCGGACAGCAGAAGCAGTCAACGGCTCTCGTCGTGAGCGAGCAGGCCCAGCGACTCTCGCAGACGCATGCCAGCACATCAGTGGCTGAGGCACAGGTCAACCTGGCGCGTCTGAATCTGAGTTATACCGTCATCGTGGCTACCTGCGACGGTGTGATGGGAAAGAAGGATATCCACGTGGGTCAGTTGGTACAGCCTGGCCAGCAACTCGCCCGCATCGTCGATGCCAATCAGGTGTGGGTTATTGCCAACTACCGCGAGACACAGATGAGGCACGTCCAGGTGGGCAACAAGGTGGAGTTCAAGGCTGATGCCGTGCCTGGTGTCACCTACAAGGGTGAGGTGGAGAGCATCGCTGCCGGAACGGGCAGTGCCTTCTCAAGCATCCCCGTGGATAATGCCACAGGCAACTTTGTCAAGGTGGAGCAGCGTGTGCCCGTGCGCATCCGTCTCACAGCCGACAACAAGGCTGAGGATGTGGAGAAACTATTGGCTGGTCTGAATGTAGAAACGGAGGTGATGTACTGATGGCAGGGGTCAATCCGAATCAGAAGTTTGCCATGCCGATGTTCCGTCAGTGGGTGCCCGAAAAGGTGCGCCCCTGGATGTACGTTGTCTTTGCAGCCCTGTTCCAACTCTCAGGTGGCGTCTATTTCGCCAACCTGCAGCACATGATGGGTGCCACGTCGCTCATGCGTGAAGACATCCAGATGGCAGCCATGTTTGGCGTAGTGGGTGTCAACATGCCGTTCCCCTTCCTGTTCCGCTACAAGTTGCGGTTTACCAATCAGCAGTTGCTCATCAATGCCGCCCTCGTCATTGCCGCCTGTAACATTCTGGCACTCTACGTAACGTGGTTGCCCGCTCTCTGTGCTATCAGTTATATTGCCGGCTACTTTAAACTTTGCGGCACATTCGAGTGCTTCTCCAACGTCCGTCTGTGGCTGTCGCCCAAGCAGGACTTCGGCATCTTCCTGCCCTCGATGTACATCATTATATTGGCCGCCATGCCCGGTTCCAACTGGATAGCGCAGCAACTCTGCATCGTGACCGGCTCGTGGCAGTCGGTGCACTGGCTGATGACAGCCCTGATGCTGGCGGTGGCCTTGCTGGTCTTCGTCTGCACACAGCCCTGGCGCATGATGCCCATGAAACTGCCGTTGGTATCGCTCGACTGGCTTGGCTGTGTCCTGTGGTCGGCATTGATGCTGCAGGTCATCTGGCTCTTCACCTATGGCGAGTACTACAACTGGTGGGACTCACCATTGTGGCGTGCCGTGCTGGTCAGTTTTCCGCTGACGCTATTGGTCACCATTGGCCGTATGCGCCACATCCGTCACCCTTACATCGACCCTAAGGTGTGGCCACACGCCCGGTTGATTCCCATCCTGGCCATGTTCTTTGTGGCCGAGGTGATGAACGCCACGCCACACGCCCTTCAGGGCACGCTGACGGGTGGTGTGCTGCACTGGGGCTTTACCACTACGCAGCAGTTCTACCTGTTCGAGATGCTGGGCTATGCGGCAGGCTGCATCTTCACCATCCTCTGGGGGCGCGAGACGCCAAACTGGGGGCCGCTGCCGCGCATGGGTTTCAAATACACGCAGTTGTTGAGTGTGGGCTTTGCCGCCCTGCTGATGTGTCAGGTCATGATGTATTTCTATGTTTCGCCCATGCTGAACGTCGAGCGGCTGTGGCTGCCCACGTTCCTGCGCACCTTCGGCTATGCCATCTTCTTCTCCACGATGACCATCTACCTGAAGGAACTTATAGCGTTCCCTACCTTCTTCATGGCACTCACCGTCAGCGGCTTCATCCGCAATGGCGTTGGCGAGTCGGTATGCTCGGGGCTGTACAACTACGGTATGCGGCGTCAGATAGCCGATGCGCTCAACCGGGGCATCCATAGTGACTATACGCAGATTCTGATGGTGGCTGTCAAGGAGATGTACGGGGTGATGTGTCTCATCGGAATCTTCGTCCTGCTGTTGATACTGCTCTACGATGTGCAGCCCGTCCGAAGCACCATGAAACAGATACCCTCATGGCATAAGGTGGCCCGCAGCGTCCGTCAACGCATGGCATACTGGTGATGAAGAGGTATGGAAACCTGGGGTTACAAAATGGCAATTACGGTTTGAAGCCTTTCTGCCAGACGGCCTTCACACCGTCGCAGACATCGTAGAGGATATGGCGGCCCTGGATGCGACGGCCGGCAGGGAGGAAGCCGCAGACGATCCGGGTGATGTGCCGCCGGATGTTAAACGCCTTCGGGTCATCGACACCGATACTCTCCACGCGCAGGCTGAACCGCCCTATGCCGTCGAGCACCACGGTCTGTCCCTCGGCAAGTCGGTGTTTGAGAATCTCCTGAAGTTCCGTCGCCACACCGATGACGGAACCTTCGGAAAAACCGCTGTTACGACAGGCTTCTGCCGCTATCTCCTTCAATGTCACCTCGCCCTGACTGACAGTCTTTGCGAAATATTTTCCATACGAACTGCTGCGCTTGATGTTGTTCCTGATAAGTCTGATATGTATTGCCACTTCTTGTTATAGTTATTTGTTTAATGTCATAATCACCTTTAATCTATTGTCTAGTAGGCTGTTAGATGCTATGATGTTATTTATGGAAACGTCATAGCACATCTCTTCATGTAAAACAACTTGTTTTACTATCTTTAGAGGCATTTCTTCAATAGATAAGATGCTTTCTCCGACAGTAAAACAAGTTGTTTTACTTCAGCAGGCTACCTCTCCTTCATCCGATAGGATGCGCCTTTTGTCTGATGCTTGCGTTCGTAACCCATAAGCGTCAACTTTCGTCCGACTTCCTTGTCCGTATTGTTGCTAATCGTGAAAGTAGGGAACGATTTGGCCAGACGCTTCATGATATCCTGCAGGAAGATGAAACGGGCATCGCTGTCTGTCTCACTCGGTGGCAGATAGGTCAGTTCTATCATTCGGCCATAGTCATAGACCTGCTGGAAGTCACGGTTCTGCTCGATGATGCGCTGGTTGTCCTCGTCCTCGAACCAGTAGCGGCGTCCCTGTTGCAGTTCGGCATAGAGTTGGGCGTAGAGTTGGTCGTAGTTGATGAGGCCGGAGTTGTCGATCTCGTCGGCATAGACGCAGATGAAGCGGCGCGAGCCCGTGGGGTCGATAAGCGGCCGCAGGTTGTTGGTGGTGGCGATGAACGAGGCGAAGCGCAGGCGCTCCTCCATCGTCTTGCCGTAGGGCGGACGGAACTTCACGTCGCGCTTGGAGATCAGGTACTTGAGCAACGGCTGCTGCGACTTCGACATCGCGTCGAACTCGTCGATGTTGATGAGCGCATAGCCCGACATGGCGAGGAAGATGTCGTTGTCGTTCTTCATCGAGATGCGGTCGTTGAAATAGGTCTGCAGAAAGCCTGGCAGCAGACGGCTGCAGAAGGTGGTCTTTCCGCTTCCCTGCGGACCGATGAGCAGGGGCACGATGGCATTGCCGTGCTGGCGGTCCTTGCCGAGCCACTGGGCCACCATCGAGAGCATCCACTTGTGGAAGTCCTCTTCCCAGTAGGGGTTGTCGGTTTTTACGCGACGGGCCATCTCGCCCACGTAGTCGTGCTTGCCTGTATAGGCGGGCAAATGGCGGATAAAGTCCTCCATGGGGTAGTAGCGGGGGATGAGGTTGGAGTCGATGTAGCGGGCGAGGTCCTTGTCCCACGACTCGACACCTGCCTTCAGGGCGTTGATGGCCATCGTGTTGCGGGCAGCCTGGTCGAGCGGCAGGAAACCATAGCCCAGGGCGTTCTGGCGGTATTCGGGT
>FLNY01001590.1_pt1 | contig 41874 bp, 39 predicted proteins | sample 1140381 | NCBI WGS metagenome assembly FLNY01 (sample SAMEA3878172, study PRJEB12797) | bioreactor metagenome | biome: Moose rumen | place: Sweden | collected 2011-10 | reverse complement strand
ATATTAGTGATTAACGGGAAATAAGGGGGATATCAATAGCAAATTGTTAATCGTAAATCGTAAATGCAAATGTTTTGCACATATATCAACAAAAAAGAAGAATTAATTGAAATAATAAATATTAAATATATACCTTAGTTATAAATAATACGCGTGAGAAAAATGATGGGTGATTTTCAATGTAATTTACGATTTATGATTCACGTTTTGGTATTGGGTTGGAGGGTGAATGGTTTAATGTTTATGGTGTGTGGTAATGTTTTTTTTGAAAAAACAGGAAGGAGTACAATAATTTTTCTCAGGATACGTTTTCGAATAAAGGTTAAAGTTTAAAGTTCAAGGTTAGAATAGTCGAAGTTAGGTTAAAGGGTGTAAAATAGCAGTTAGATTATTAATATTCAAAATCATAAAAACCAGTTATTATGTCACAAATTATAGGAATCAGGGGTCGCCAAATACTTGACTCGCGCGGCAACCCTACAGTTGAAGTCGATGTTTTTACGGAACAAGGGGCAATGGGACGTGCTGCGGTGCCGTCGGGAGCTTCTACCGGGGTACATGAGGCGTGCGAGTTACGTGATGGGGACAAGTCCCAGTATCTCGGAAAGGGGGTGCTGCAGGCGGTACAGAATGTCAACAATGTGTTGAATGAAGAGTTGCGTGGCATGTATGTCAGTGAGCAGAAGGCTATAGATATGAAGATGATAGAGCTTGACGGTACAGAGAACAAGTCGCGTCTTGGAGCCAATGCAATACTAGGGGTCAGTTTGGCATGTGCAAAAGCAGCAGCTATGGAGTCGAATCAGGAGTTGTATAATTATCTTGGCGGAGTTAATGCCTATACACTTCCAGTGCCGATGATGAACATACTCAACGGAGGTTCTCATGCCGATAACAGTATAGATTTTCAAGAGTTTATGATTATGCCAGTTGGAGCTTCGTCATTTACAGAGGCTTTGCGTATGGGAGCGGAGGTATTTCACAACTTGCGTTCAGTACTCAAGAGTAAGGGGATGTCGACCAATGTTGGAGACGAGGGAGGTTTTGCTCCTAATTTAGGGAGTAACGAAGAGGCTTTAACCTGTATATTGCAGGCTATAGAGAAAGCCGGATACCGTCCTGGAGAGGATGTATACATTGCGTTAGATGCAGCTGCGTCGGAATTCTATATGGCCGAAGAGAACGTGTATCATTTGAAATGGAGCAGTGGAGAGAAACTTACGCCGTCGCAGATGAGTGATTTCTGGAAAGAATGGGTAAGCAAGTATCCCATTATCAGCATAGAGGATGGTATGGCAGAAGATGACTGGGATGGTTGGCGAATGCATACTGAAGCCATAGGAGACTGTTGTCAGCTGGTTGGGGACGATTTATTTGTGACCAACGTCAATCGTCTGAGGATGGGACTTGAGAGAGGAGTTGCCAATTCCATACTTATCAAGCTTAACCAAATAGGCACACTTACTGAGACCATAGATGCTGTGAATCTGGCTATGCGGAACAAGTACACGGCAATAATCAGTCACCGCAGTGGAGAGACCGAAGACACGACGATTGCGGATTTGGTAGTGGCGATGAATGCGGGTCTTATCAAGACTGGTTCAGCCAGTCGTACCGATCGTATCTGCAAGTACAATCAGCTGATGCGAATAGAGGAGAGTCTTGGAGATCAGGCTTATTATCTTGGCAGAGATTTCAAGTTTGTAAGATAGGCAGGATAAAGGAGATAGGAGAAAAGAGAATAGAGACGGATGGAGAATCTTGAGTATCAGGAGGGACGTACAGAGTTAGGTGCGCTTGGAGAATTTGCGCTTATAGAGCGGTTGACAGATGACTTTGGGAAACACCAATCCAGCACAAAGAAGGGAGTAGGGGATGACAGTGCGGTGTTAGGAGAGGGTAAGACAAAGACCCTTGTAACAATGCAGACGATGGCCGAGGGTGTTGACTTCGATATGATGTACACGCCTTTGAAACATCTGGGTTATAAGGCGGTGGCAATAGCCATAAGCAATATTGCGGCCATGAATGGGACGGCATGTCAGGCGTTGGTAAGCTTGCGAGTGTCGAACCGATATTCGGTAGAGGCATTGGAAGAGTTGTATGCTGGGATAAGGCTATGTTGTGAGAGGTACGATGTTGATATGGTTGGAGGAGACACGGGCAGTACGCGTTCGGGTATGGTCTTGACAGTCACAGTTGTTGGGGTTGCAGAAGAGGAGAGGATAACATATCGAAAGGGGGCGAAATTGCACGATTTGATATGTGTGAGTGGAGATTTGGGCAGTGCGTATTCCGGGTTGTTGGTGTTGGAGCGTGAGAAGGTGACCTATGAGGCCAATCCTGATTTTCAGCCAGATTTAGAGTCATACGACTATGTATTGGAGCGTTACTTGAAGCCAGAGCCACGCATGGATGTGGTAAAGATGTTGTCCGAGAAAGGAGTTGTTCCCACGTCAATGATAGATGTAAGTGATGGGTTAGCTTCGGAGCTGCTTCACATCTGCAAGCAGTCCCATTGTGGGTGTGAGGTATATGAGGAGCGCCTGCCTATAGATTATCAGACCACTCGAGTCTGTAGTGAGATGAGCCAGAATATGTTACCTGTTTCAAATGCATTAAACGGTGGAGGGGACTACGAGTTGCTTTTCACGATAGACCAGAAAGACTATGAGAAGGTGAAGGAGATGGAGGGAGTTCATATCATAGGTCATATCACAGAAGAGGGATCATCGTCGATTATGGTGACGCCCCAGAACAGTGCGATTACCTTAGTTGCGCAGGGTTGGCGAGAGAGTTGAAAAAGGATTAAGCCGTATGGAAGATACATTCAAACATCAGGGCTGGCGTCATCAGATGGTAGAGATGTTGCGAGAGAAGGGAATAGGAGACCGCAGGGTGCTTGAGGCAATGGATGCAGTTCCCCGTCATTTGTTTTTGGAGACGATGCTTGACTATATGGCATACGAAGACAGAGCGTTGCCTATCAACTGCGGGCAGACGATTTCTCAGCCTTCGACGGTGGCGTTCCAGAGTGAGTTGCTTGATGTGGAGCCAGAGATGAAGGTGTTGGAGGTAGGGACGGGTAGTGGTTATCAGACTGCAGTGCTCACTGTCATGGGGGCCAAGGTATATACGATAGAACGTCAGAAGGAATTATTTGACATTACGAAACGTCGATTGCAGCAGTTGAAATACCGGGGCAAGTGTTTTCTTGGCGACGGATATAAAGGGTTGCCGGAATATGCGCCATTTGATCGTATAATCATTACGTGTGGAGCTCCGAGTGTACCGGAGGAGTTACTGATGCAGTTAAAAGAGGGGGGAGTTATGGTGATTCCTGTAGGGGAAGAGCATCAGGAGATGTTGCGAATAGTGAAGAGTGGCAGTGGAGTTGGCGATATTGTCAAGCAGCGTTATGGAGACTGCAAGTTTGTGCCGATGCTTGGAAAGTTAGAGTATGGGAAAGAGAAGTGAAAGATGTGTATGTCTTATAGGAATTCGCGGAATAGCAGGTGTTGTTTAGACAGTAGTTTAGAAGTGAAAACCAGTCCTATATCGTAGAGGTCGACTGAGAGGGTGACGGATTGTTCTTTGACAAGATTGTGCCAACGTTCTTCACTATTTTTGCTGCTGTAAGGGTGATTCATCATACCTATCAAGCAACCGTCGTTGGTAGCGAGTAATACATCTGTACCATTCAATGCAGAGAATTCTGGGGTATCCTTAGCGTTGTAGTGGTTTGCCAATTTGAAGTGCAGTTGAGCGAAGCGGTCTTTTTTTGCAATACCATATATTTTCAGCGTTGAAGAGTCCAACTTTGGAGCGAGAACATTCTGATACAAGTCGAATAAAAAAGGAGACTGTATATTGTACTGAGTCTTAGCGCAGATTAGATATTGCAGGCGATTCATAATGCAATTATTTCAATCTGCAAAAATAGTAAAAATGTCCAATACAATGAACAGACATAGAAACATATTACACATAATACCGCTGTTAGTGTTAGTCGTATCCTGCGGCTCGGGCGACAGTTATACGCCAAAGCCGTCGGGCTATATGCGTATTGATTTGCCGGAACATAAATACAGTCTTATTGATACTTTTCAAGACAAGTCGTGTGAATTATATCCCGTCAGATTCGAAGCCAGCCAATATGCCGAGGTGAGCGAGAAGGGAGCTCCTCACGGTCAGAGATGGATAGATCTCAAATATCGGGAGTGGGATGGTGTTATTTTTCTCACATACAAGCGGTTGAGCAAGTCGAGTGATCTTGCTGCCGAGGTAGATACATCGTATCAATTACTTTCCAAGCATTTTCGGTTTGCATCAGGAGTTGACGAGCAACAGTATGTAGATGAAACCAACAGAGTGTATGCCACTACATATAGTCTTCAGGGTCAGAATGTGGCGTCTACATATCAGTTTTGGGCGACAGACAGTGTGCATAATTTTTTGCGAGGCGCGTTATATATAGATTGTGTTCCCAACAATGATTCGTTAGCACCGGTGTTAGAATACCTGCAGCAAGACATAGTACATCTAATCGAAACACTAAAATGGAGATAGTGGTATGAAATTCTTTAAGCATCAGATATTGATAGTAATGGTTGGTTTGGTTGTTTCGTTGCCTGCTCAACAGATGTCGGGACCATTAGTGCCATTTACGGGTCAGTGGTGGTTGGGAGTGCTTGAAGAGGCCAGTTTGCCGGTCAATCTGACTTTTTGTGTTGACGGTGGCGAGTTGAAGCCCGTTCTCTATAGTCCGATGCAGACAAAAGATCCCATGCCGGCTACAACGTGGAGTTTTGCAAACGACACGTTGAATATTAGTCATAAATCCAGTGGTTTACGTCTTACGCTTGTATGGAATCCAAGTGACAGCAGTTTTGACGGCACTTTTCGTCAGGGGATGTTGCGTACGACGATGCATTTTGAGCCAAGCGATACCCTTTTCAGTATTGTGCGTCCTCAGACGCCACATCCGCCATTTCCCTATACAGAGCACGAGGTTGTCATTGAGCGGAAGAGGGCCAAGGTGAGGCTTGCGGGAACTCTGACAATTCCCGAGGGAGAAGGTCCATTTCCGGCTGTTGTTTTGGTGAGCGGCAGTGGTCAGCAGAATCGAGACGAAGAGTTGCTGGGCCATAAGCCTTTTTTGGTTTTATCCGATTATTTGTCGCGTAACGGCATTGCAGTGTTGCGATGCGATGATCGTGGAGTAGGTGGTTCTACGGGAGATGTTGAGAAGGCCACCACGCTTGATTTTGCTGACGATGCGGAAGCTGTTTTTGATTTTCTGCGCAAGCAGAAGAAAATAGACCGCCGTCGTGTAGGCATCATTGGTCATAGTGAGGGGGGACTGATAGCTCCCATTGTAGCATCACGAAACAGCAAAGTTGCATATATAGTATTGCTTGCCGGTCCCGGTTCGACCGGGGCCGACATTTTGTTGCAGCAGACTGAGCGCATCTTGCAGTTGGAAGGAGTTGCGCAGCCGCTCATAGAGCGTCGATTAGCGATGTTGCGGGAGCTCTATGCTACTATTGATACTGTACCTGTAGAGAGATACGAAAGCTATATTGCAGATCTGTTTGTCCGTCATACTGAGGGTCTTGACAAAGAGCAATGCAAAGTTATCGGTATGCGAAAAGGAGATGCTATAGCAATGTCAACAGAGCTGAGAATTCCCTGGATGCGAACCTTTATAAGGTTGGACAATAGAGAATACCTATCGAAGGTTCAATGTCCCATATTGGCTGTGAATGGGGAAAAAGATTGTCAGGTGTTGCCGCAGAATCTGGATACAATAAAGCAAGTTGCTGGTAAGCGGGTCGACACTCGAAAAATAGAAGGGTTGAATCATCTGATGCAGCATTGCACTATGGGCAGTTCCAAAGAATATATGCTGATAGAAGAGACCATGTCGAGAGAAGTGTTGGAGATGATAGTTGAGTGGATAGAGAAAGAGGAGAGGTAAAAAGATTTAGGAGTTATTAGATTATCGGATTCATGGATTTTTGTATATTTGCATTTTAAAAACAAAAAACAACAATATGAAAAGGATAGTTATATGTTTGATTACCATGTTTGTGGTGATGTTTTCCGCATGCAAAAAAAGTGAGCAACCGTTCAATTATGCCGATGCGTATGTGGGCAATTACGATGTAGATGTTGACGCGACGCTGAACATACCTGGAATAGGGACGTACCCGATGACGATGCCTACGAGTGACGGTCAGATTGTGAAGGAAGGAGATGAGGGAGATGTGATAGTGACCATGTTTGGTCAGAATGTGAGCGGTTATGCCCGGAAAGATGGTTTGCATATGGATCCTTTTGTTGTCAATCGTCAGATTTTGGGAATTAACATGTTGTTGACAATAGCGACTCCAGTGATAGAGCCCCCTGTCGATGGCGTGATAAGATGCACAGCCAACATATCGGCATCAATAGCCCTTGGCACGGTGACTGGGACTGCAGATATCACGGCGATAAAGAAGTAAACAGATTAATGAGATGTATGTAGTTACCGGAGCCACAGGTTTTATAGGCTCGAACCTGTTGGCAGAAATGGAGAGGAGAGGCTATCGTGATATAGTGGCAGTCGACACATTTGGAGTGGGAGACAAGTGGAAGAATGTCGCCAAGCGAGGAGCGATGTGTTATGTTTTTCCCTGTCAGCTTGCCAGTTTTATGGAGCAATACAAAGAGCGAATAGAAGCCGTTTTTCATTTGGGAGCCATTTCGTCCACAACAGAGACGGATGTAGACAAGATAGTTGAGAATAATTTTCAGTTAACGAGGTGGTTGTATGAGTTTTGCAGTTGTCATGGGATACAATTTATCTATGCGTCGTCGGCTGCCACATACGGCAGTGGGGAAGAGGGTTATGTTGACTGCGACGACATAGACTTTATCTCCAAACTGCGTCCGTTGAATCCGTATGGTTGGAGCAAGAACGCGATAGACAAGTTCATTGCGGGAGACAAGGCATTTGCTGATCAGCCGTCGCAGGTGGTGGGTTTAAAATTCTTTAATGTATACGGTCCAAATGAGTACCACAAAGGTCAGCAGATGAGTGTAATGCGTCATTTTTATGAGCAGTATCGCCAGAGAGGGAGAGTTTGTTTATTCAAGTCATACAGGGAGGGTTGTGCCGATGGGGAGCAGCGTCGTGATTTTGTGTGGGTAGGCGATTGTGTGAACGTGATGTTGTGGATGCGAGAGCATCGAGAGGTTCGGGGGCTTTTCAATGTAGGTACAGGAAGTGCGACGACGTACAATACGGTGGCGAGGAGTGTAGCATCATCGATGTGTAAGGAGCCGGTTATAGAATATATAGATATGCCCGACAATGTACGAGGTCAGTATCAGTATTTCACAGAGGCGGATCTTAGCAAGTTGAGGTCGGTTGGATACGGCAGTTCATTTTTGACTGTAGAAGAGGGTGTAGAGAGGTATATAAAAGGCTATCTGTCAAAGGGGGACTGCTACCTGTAGAATTCGCTGATAAGGATGGCGGCTGCAACAGCAGCATTGAGCGATTCGCAGGTGCCACCTATATTGGGGATAGAGAGTTGATGTTGCACCAAATTGGCGATAGGAAGAGAGATGCCGTTGCTTTCATTGCCAATTACCAGGATGGCTGGTTTAGATAGTTTTATGTTTTGATAAGGCTTGCCGTCGAGCATGGCGGCGAAAGAGGAGAGACCTTTTTCGGATGCTTCATGAATCCAGTCGACGAGGTTTCGATACTCTATTTTAGTTCTAAAAATGGCGCCCATAGTGGCTTGTACCACTTTAGGATTGAAGCAGGAGACAGTATTGGGGCTGCATACGATATGTCGGATACCATACCAGTCGGCGGTACGAATGATGGTTCCCATATTACCAGGGTCCTGTATGTCGTCAAGTGCCAATGTAAGGGTCTGAGGTTCAAGAGTTAAGTTATTTTGTCCGTATCGTTCCAGAAGCATCCATATTTTGTTGGGAGTCCGCATATTGCTCAGTCTTTCGAGCTGTTCGTCGGATACCTCATACAATTCGCATCCTTTAAGAGAGAGATATTCCAATTGTGGGTCAGCATTAGTGGAGTGCAGGTAATCGTTGGAGAAGCAGGCAGTCCGGATAGTAAATCCAGAGGCAATAGCTTCTTCGCACATTTTGATACCCTCGACGACGAAGAGGCTATCTTCTTCGCAGTGTTTCTGAGACTTATATGCTGCCAAATATTTCAGTTGATTTTTTGATAGGATATTCATGGTGAAAAAATTTTGCAGAGGGGATATTCAATGCGTATTATGCTACACCGTTTTTTGATTAATAAAATGATTATCTGCAAAAGGCACAAATCTGAAATCGCAGCCATAGTACGAGACGCATGGATAGAGATGATTGTCAATCCCCAGACTGCACTCCGTTTGTCTGGGGTTATTGAGATTAAGCCTCTTCGAGGCTTCTTTATGGTAAATGCGGATAATCAATTTAATAATATAATGATTACAGAGGATATTTGGTGAAATTATTCGCCTCTTGCCGAGTCGAGAGAAGCTTGCATCGCCCGTATTTCGTCACGGTATTTAGCGGCTGTTAGGAAGTCCATTTCTTTGGCTGCGATTTGCATTTTGCGTTGAGTTTCTCGGATGTCCTTTCGGAGTTGAGCTTTTGAGCGGGATTCAATCATAGCCGTTTGATTATTGGTAGGATCGGAGGATTCGCCGGCGGAAGACATTGAATCGGGAGAGGAATCATAGGGTTTCAGGTTTGATCGATGAGAAGGGGAATTCATTGCGTATGGACTGGCAGCGATGTTGGTGTTTTTATTGAGGAGGCTGTCAGACAGGCTATTAATAGTATTGGAGCCAGCTTCAGCGGCGAGTTCGATGACAGATGTCTGTCCGATGATGGCATCAGTGCTTTTGACAATTTGTCGAGGAATAATGCCGTGTTCCATATTGTAACGAATTTGTTTTTCTCTATGTCGGTTAGTTTCGTCGATGGCGCGTTGCATAGAGCCAGTAATTCTGTCGGCATAGAGAATAGCGCGACTGTGTACATTGCGTGCTGCTCGTCCGATAGTTTGTATAAGAGCGCGGTCGCTACGCAGGAAACCCTCCTTATCGGCATCGAGAATGGCGACGAGTGCCACTTCTGGGAGGTCCAGACCTTCACGTAGGAGGTTTACACCGACCAGGACATCATAGACACCCATACGCAAGTCTCGCATTATCTCGACTCGTTCGAGGGTGTCCACATCGCTGTGAATGTAGGCAGTTTTAATGCCGAGGTTGATAAGGTAGTTGCTAAGTTCTTCTGCCATACGTTTTGTAAGTGTGGTGACGAGGATACGTTCGCCTTTGTCGATGATGTCTTCAATTTGTTCCAGTAGGTCGTCGACTTGGTTGGCAGCGGGTCGTACTTCGACAATGGGGTCAAGTAGTCCTGTTGGTCGTATTACCTGTTCGACGACAATGCCTTCAGCTTCGTTGAGTTCGTAATCGGCCGGTGTAGCGCTAATGTAGATAGTTTGTCCAGTGAGGGCATAGAATTCGTCATAGCGTAGAGGTCTGTTGTCGAGAGCTGAAGGGAGTCGGAATCCGTATTCGACGAGAGCAGTTTTGCGGCTTCTGTCGCCTCCGTACATAGCTCCAATTTGCGGGATGGTGACGTGGCTTTCGTCGACGACGAGCAAGAAGTCGTCGGGGAAATAGTCCAGTAGGCAGAAAGGTCGAGAGCCAGGTTTTCGTCCGTCGAAGTATCTGGAATAGTTTTCAATACCAGAGCAGTAGCCGAGTTCCTGAATCATTTCGAGGTCGTAGTTTACTCTTTCTTCAAGACGTTTAGCTTCGAGAGGTTTGTCGATGGAGAGGAGATAGTCTCGTCGTTCGAACATGTCGTGTTGAATATTATGTAGAACCGAGGGCAGGTTTTCTTTGTTAGTGAGGAAGTTGCTAGCGGGATAGATAGTTATGTGATTGCAGTTTTCGATTATTTTGCCGCTGACGTTGTCGAACGTTTCGAGAGATTCGATTTCGTCATCCCAGAAAGAGATTCGATAGCAAAAGTCGGCGAAAGAGGGGAATACGTCGACGGTATCGCCTTTGACTCGGAAGCGTCCGTTTGAGAATTCGATTTCGTTGCGAGAGTATTGAGCGTCGAGCAGACGTAGAAGGAGGTTGTCGCGCGAGATGCGATCGCCAATAGAGATGTGGATGGTACCTTTTTCGAATTCAGCTGGGTTGCCGATACCGTAGATGCAGCTGACAGAGCAGACGACGATAACGTCTCGTCGTCCGCTAAGGAGAGCGGAAGAGGCGCGGAGTCGTAGTTTATCGAGTTCATCGTTGATAGCCAAGTCTTTTTCGATATAAGTATTGGTGGCAGGGATATAAGCTTCTGGTTGGTAATAGTCGTAGTAGCTTACGAAGTATTCGACGGCATTGTTTGGGAAGAATTGTTTGAATTCGCCGTAGAGTTGAGCTGCGAGAGTTTTGTTGTGGCTCATAACGAGAGTTGGTCGTTGTAGTTGAGCAATGACATTGGCCACAGTGAAAGTCTTTCCGCTACCAGTAACTCCGAGCAGAACCTGAGCCCGTTGTCCTTTACGGATGCCGTCGACGAGTTGTTTAATGGCATCGATTTGGTCTCCCATTGGTGCGAAATCGGATTCGAGTTTGAAGTTCATGGTAATGTTGAGGGGAGGCTAAGATGAAAAAGAGAAGATATTTTCTATTTGAGCGATGCCGTCGAGGGCAGAAGAGACGATGCCTCCAGCATATCCGGCGCCTTCGCCGCAAGGGAAGAGTCCCGGCAGTTGCGGATGTTGCCCGTTGTTGTTGCGCGGTATGCGTACTGGAGAGGAGGTGCGGCTTTCGACGGCCAGCAGGCTTGCATCGGAAGTATAGAAACCGTGCATTATACGGTCGAAGTTGCGGAAGCCCTGTTTGAGGCAATTGACGACAAAAGGAGGGAGTACGTTGTCAAGTTCGGTAGCGACGCACTGTCCCATGTAGTTGGAGCGGTTAAGATGAGTAGCTCCCTTGCCTTCGCAGAAGTCTGTAAGCCGTTGTGAAGGGGCTTTCAGGGCTCCCCCTGCTGCGGATGCCGTTATTTTTTCCAGATTCTGTTGGAAGCGAAGAAGTGCGAGTTCGTTGTAATGAGCATAGTCAGGTAGGTCGGAGGGTTTTACAGTTACAGCGATGCCGCTGTTGGCGAATGCAGAACTGCGGCTGGCATTGCTCATACCGTTAACCACCTGTTGTCCGTCATCAGTGGCAGCTGGGACGATGATTCCTCCTGGGCACATGCAGAAAGAGAAAACCCCATGTCCGTCGACTTGAGTTGTTAAGTTGTAGGCAGCGGGTGGCAGGAGAGGGGAGTATGATTTTCCGTGGTATTGTATTTCGTTGATAAGAATTTGCGGGTGTTCTACGCGAACACCGATGGCGAAATCTTTAGCTTCGAGTTTCCAGTGATTTTTATGGAAGAGTTCGTAAATATCGCGTGCGGAGTGGCCTGTTGCAAGCAGGACAGCGCAACCTTCGAAGGAGTTGCCGTTGGAGCAGCGAACACCGCGGACGAGTCCACTGATGTTGTCGATGATGAGATCAGATACATGTTGTCCAAAAAATAATTGGCCTCCATGATTCAAAATAGATGTGCGGATATTGGATATTATGCCGCTGAGTCGGTCAGTTCCGATATGAGCGTGAGCGTCAATCATGATTTTTGGGTCGGCCCCATGTTCGACGAATTTGCGTAATACGTCAGAGACATTACCGCGTTTAGTTGAGCGCGTAAAGAGTTTACCGTCGCTAAAAGTGCCGGCGCCACCTTCACCGAAGCACCAGTTGCTGTCAGGGTTGACGATACCCGAGCGCACCATGCGAGATATGTCGAGTCGACGTTGTTCGACTGGATTGCCCCGATCGAGGACAATAGGTTTCAGACCCAATTCGAGTGCATGCAGAGCTGCGAAGAGTCCTGCAGGGCCGGCACCTACAATGACAACGGGAGTTGCATTAGAGCAGTCCTTGTATGGAGAGTTGAAGTCAGTTTTCGTGAATTTTTCACCTTCAAGATAGATATTGACCCTGACGTTATAGTGGATATTGTGTCTGGAGTCGAGGCTGCGACGAACTATCTCGACATGAGAGATGTTAGCATGGGAAGTTCCAACCTTGAGAGCGGCAGCTTGGAACAGGAGAATGCGAGATGCAAGCTGTTCAGGAGTCAGTGTGAGATTTGCGGAGATCATCCTTCGAAGGTAAAGCTAAGCATGAAAGAGCGAGTGTTTATAAAATCCACAGAGCGAGTGTATAGGTCGTCGTCTTCAATCTTCAAGTCAGTCAATCCAAAGCTCATTTTTAGTTCAATAGCGAATTTCACGTATCGCAAATAGAAGTCGAAACCTATACCGGTGGTGTAGCGGAAATCGTTGGTATTCAATCGGATGATAGATTGGTCGTTGTTGTTTTTGTTGTTTCTCAAAGAAGCGAAATCAAAACCATAGCTAGCTCCCAGAGTCAGATAAGGTCTGAAGTTGCGGTATCGGAAAGCACGGAATTTGATGTCAAAGGGTATTTCACCATAAACAGATTCGACGTTACGTTTGAAGTCTGCACCCGGATGAGCGTGAACATAGTCAGAGGTCCAGTTGTAGTTGAATGTTCGGTTTATGAGGGTAAGTCCAGGCAGGAGTCTGAAGTTGAAATAGTTATTGAGTCTGAAGTCAACGATAACGGCGAGATGAAATCCCGGGTTGTAGTAAGAGCTGGTACCCTGAAGAGAATGTCGAACCTCGTCGTCGAGAGTATAGGCATCCTCAAACTTGGATTGCGTGTAGCCAAGCTGAATACCGTAGTGTATTTTCTTTTTGTCGAAGGAGGCGAGATAAGTCACCTGGCTACGTGCAATACCTGCAAGAGAGACAAAAAGCACTACAATGGAGAAGGGGAGAAATTTTTTCATTGACGACAGATGTTTGTATGAACAGATGATTGTATTTTGTGGTAAAGGGTTCAAAGTACAAGAGAGGGTTCAGAATTGAAAATAAATGAAGGGTTGCAGGTCAGCGGTGATGAATTGGTAGATGAAGAATACGGTGCAGACGGCAATGATAGCCATCAACCATAGAGGCATGGTGGCGAACCAAAGGCGGTATCGTCGTTTGAAATGTTCGGGGAGCCAGTGAATTATCATGCCGAAGAGGAAAACGAGAAAGACCGAGGAATAGTTGGACAATATGTCAGGGATAACACTCATATCCCAGTGACCTCCGATGCTTGCGATCATTTGTTTTGCTGTACGCCAAGCAGTTGCGTTGGCTTCAGCGGGGTCGAGATTAGAGCCGCTGCGGAAAAAGAGGCGTGTGAATGTTATGAAAACAAAAGTTAGGAAAATGTTCCAAACCTTTTCGATTTTAAATTTAGAATTAGATAAATTGAATTTATCGCATAAAGGGTTGACTACCAGGTATCGGATGGCGGTGCCGATGGCGATGATGGCGCTCCATACCGAAGCCACATTGAGAGCTGGACAAGGCCAAATTATGTCGGCTAAAAGAGACAGAGCCAAGAGAGATTCAGTGGCGATGACGCGAGCATGAGGATTTTGTTTTTTCCACCATTTGTAGATAAGGATACCCAATCCGTTGAGGCCACCCCAAGTGATGAAGTTGAAGCTGGCGCCGTGCCACATTCCACCGAGGAGCATAGTGTCCATGTTGTTGATATTGGTTTGGAAGTCGTGTCGGTGACGTGGGAAAATGAGGTATACAGCGATTAGTAGTCCGGCGACGGTGGAGACGGTCAGGGTGACCCACCAAGTTTGTGCCATCAGAGCCACAACAGCCAACATTCCGCCGAGAATGATGTAAGAGGCGGCGGTGGCGTGCCGGTTGCCGCCAAGAGGGATATATAGATAGTCTTTGAGCCAGTTGCTGAGCGACATGTGCCATCGTTTCCAAAAGTTTGCGGGATTAGTGGCCTTGTAAGGAGAGTTGAAGTTTTTAGGCAGATAGAATCCCATGAGCATAGCTACTCCAATGGCGATGTCGGTGTAGCCAGAGAAGTCGGCATAGACTTGCAAAGAGTATATGAAGAGAGCTGAGAGGTTTTCGAAACCGGTGTAAAGAGTAGGGTTGTCGAATACTCGGTCGACGAAATTGACGGCGAGATAGTCGCTGAGGATAATTTTCTTCATCAAACCGTTGAGGATCCAGAAAACAGCGATACCGAATTGTCGACGTCCGAGGAAGTAAGGTTTATAGAGTTGCGGGATGAATTGGTCAGCTCGAACGATGGGGCCAGCTACAAGTTGAGGGAAAAAGGTTGTGTAGAATCCGAAATCTAGGATGTTATTTGCATGTTTGATTTTTTGTTTATAGACATCGACGATATAGCTGATATTTTGGAAAGTGAAGAAAGAGATGCCAACAGGGAGAATTATTTTGGAGGCATCGAAACGCGGAGTAGCGGTGAAATGATTGGCGAAGAGAGCGAGATGGTTGACTACTTTGATGTTGGAGTGAAAAACGGTGTTGTGGATGTCGGTAAAAAAGTAGGCATATTTAAAATAGAACAGGACGAGCAGGTTGATGATGATGCCGGTTATCATCAATGTTTTACGTTGAGCTGGAGTTTTGTTATCTTTATCCATACCGATGCCGAGAAAAAAGCCGAGCAGAGTGGAGAAGATGAGCAAAAGAACGAAAAGGCCAGAGGTTTTGAAATAGAAAAAGAGACTAACAAAGAAGAGGTAAGCGTTACGGGCTTTGATTTTGAAGTCCGGGTTGTGTTTTTTGAAATTAGAGTTGTGAATGATTACAAATCCAGCGAAGACAATGAGGAAGAAGGCCCAGAAATTGAACTGGGTGAAGAGCAGCGGGTGTTTGCTGTCGAAAGAGAGCAGGTCAGAAAGAAATGTAATTAGATCTTTCATCATTAGAGTTGGCAGTATTCTTCTGTTTAGAATACTTCTTATGGTATGTTTTTTCCGAGTTGACGTGAGATGGTTGGAAGATGTGGAGAGTTTCTGCGATAGCGTTTGTAAGCATATCGGCTAGTAATTCGTAGCCTTTGCGAGTGAAATGGATGCGGTCCCGTTGAGCCAATCCGTTTTCAGTCCAAGACTTCATTGATTCAAGTCCCCCCATGACAGAGAATTGATCCCAGACAGCGCCATCAGATACTGTAGCGATGCGTAGAAAAGCCTCTCGAACCAGGATGGCGTTAGTGTTGACGTGGTATTGGCGTCGGATGCGTCTGTAGCTGTCGTTGTTGGTGACAAAAATGAAAGCACAGTCTGGATTGACACTTTTAATAGAGTCGACGAGTTGCAGATATCGTTTAGTGAAGGCAGTAGTGTCGAAGTTGTCTCCCGAGGCGTCGTTTATGCCAATACAGAATATTACTAGGTCAGGGTTGACCAATTGTAAGTCTTTAGTAAAATAGGGGCATTTGTTGAGATAGTCGCTTACGGAGGCACCGTTTACGCCGATGGAGTGATAGCTTATACCGTGAGCATTGTTAGCCAAGTAAACGCCCGTCAAGGAGAAAGATTGATTGATATTGCAGGGGATGACAATAGAGAAGGAGTCGACAGTCCAGTCGAGGTGATAGGAATAGCTGCGATAGGAGTTGTTGATTTTAGTGGGAGCGAGCAGAGAGCTGTCGCCGTTATTGTTCCAGATTTTGAGGAGGGGTATTACAGAATCGTTTGTTTCTCCGAGAAGGATGATGTCGTTGGTGAAGAAAGAGATGTCAGGTTCGTTAAGGAAGATGCCTATTTCCGCTGTTGAGTCTCGTGCAGTAACGGCAATGCCGCAGAGTCCAAGATTGACGAGAGGTTCTTTGTATACGTTGCGTGTGAGTTCAAGCGGGTAGCTTCGTTTCACGCGATAGTCGTAGGGGTTATTGCATTTAGCGGCAGCAGAATAAGGGAAAACGAGTCCTCGGTCGGAGACAAGACCTGTGGCAGATAGGATATTGTAGCGTAGGCGATGAGGCAAAGAACCGCCTTGGATATGCGAGGCGCCGATTTGCATGATGGAGATGTGTCCTTCACCTGTGGCGAGAAGATGATACCATTTTTCTGCAAAATGTTTTATTTTGTTGCTGTCGCCCGGTATGATAAGGTGCGAGGTATCGTAGTTTATGAAAGCGAAAGAGGTGTCGACGGGGACGAAGAGAATGCTATCGTCAAGTAAAACGGTAGCAGGGGGATATTCACTTTGAGCTTGACAACTTCCGAGCAGAAGAGTGAAAAGAACAAAGAGAAAGCAGTGTAAATTGAAGATATTTTTTTTTGAGTGGGTCATATGTTGAGACTTAATGCATTATAAGAGGAGGCTTCTTTCCAAAGTTTGTTGAATTGCTCCGGTTGTAGTTGTTTGCGTAGCAAATACAATTCGTAGAATTTCAGGATGACATCGCTCAGGTAGTCGCCCATGATGCGCGCTCCTTTGTGAGAGAAGTGAATGTAGTCAGGACCGGCGTAGCCGTTTTTCACCCAGGAAATCATAGAGTTGTATCCACCCATAGCGTCGTAGATGCTCCAGTAAGCAGCACCATGTTCGTTGGCCATTTGTCGTAGTCGTTCGACAACGGTAGGGAGCATGGGGTAGGTGGCGAGTTGTCCATTGACTTTAGTGCTCATATCGGAGGGTCCCACAAAAAGGATAACGGCATCGGGAGATGCTTCATGGACAAAATCGATTTGTTGTCCTAGTTTCAGGCAGTAGTTATCGATAGCTTTTTCCGTTTTCAGATATGGTACAGAATTTCCGCCAAACTGCATGATAATCATTCCGACATCAAGCAGTTGATAAGATTCTTTCAGTTGGTCAGCATTGACCATAGTGAATTGATGTCCGCTGACACCCCGCATAGAAATGTTGTCGACAGCTACGCCATAGCCGTCATCCACAAGGATTCCGTATATGTCTGCATTTCCATTGAACGAGAGCGAAGCAGAGGAGGAAGCGGTGTCCATGTTCCAAGAGATGAGGTGAATACCTTCTCGTTTTTCATAGCCTTGAGAGTCGCTGGGTCCTTTACGGTTGTGAAAGTTTATTTCGAGCGGTCCGGGTCGATTGTTGAAGAGGACACGAACCGAAGAGAAAAGACCTGTGCGGGCGGAGGCGTGGTTGCCCTTGGAGGCATAGAGAGAAAGAGAGGCCTTTCCGGATATGCGCCAGCTACGTAACATGGGTCCGTAATTGCCTTTTGCTCGGACGAAACTACTGTCGCCGTAGGTGGACTGTCCGATAAGGTTTCCCGAAGCGTTTTGATTGAAACTGATGGTAGGTATGGGTTGTCGTAGAGGTAGCATTCCCGGTCCTCCGCCACCAAAGATGAGTTGAAGTCGTTCGCGGAGTCTGCAGGAGATACGGTCTTGTTCTATTTGCGAGTCGCCATAGTGCAGAACTCGGATAATGCGTTTTTGAGACTGAGCTTTTTCAGCTTTGTCAAAGAATCGGTCAAAAAGGCAAATGTCGTTGTTAGGGAGCCAAAGACGGGTTTGAGTTTCGAAAAGGATATGGTAACAGTCTTGAATAGAATCGAGTGTACCTGAGAGGTCTCGTTCCTCGTGTTGTACAAGAAGTTGCTCCATGCTTTTTTCATTTTCTCTCACGAGAACCTTATGGAGAGAAGGGAAGTGGAGTGTGGAGCCGAAAAGCGAGATGCCGTTTTTAGGAAACACGATGCATAGCAGTGCAAGCGACACTACTACCGCAGCAAAGAATTTGAGTGTTCCAGACGGTTTCAATAGTGATGGATTTTGAGTATAGGAGTCAGCGAGGATTGTTGACTGCTAGGGGTGTCATATATTAGCTATTTCTTTGACTTTCCTTTCCAGTTCGTCGAGGCGCTTGTATAGTTGGTCAAGATTGCGTTGATAAACATAGTTTTTGCGTTGCTTGATGGCGTCGGTGGCAGGTGAGCCAAGAATGGTGACGCCGTCGGGGAAGTTGCGTGTTACGCCTGACTGTGCTGCGATGGTGACGTTATTACCGACCTCTATATGTCCGACAATACCGACTTGTCCGGCAATGATGCAGTGGCTGCCAACCTTTCCGGAACCGGCGATTCCGCTTTGCGAAGCCATTACAGTATTTTCGCCGACTTGCACGTTGTGTGCAATTTGGCAAAGGTTATCCAATTTGACTCCGCGATGAATGATGGTGGAGCCCATAGTGGCGCGGTCGATGGTGGTGTTGGCTCCAATTTCGACATCGTCTTCAATAATGACATTGCCAATTTGGTCGATTTTCTGATAGCTACCCTCGGCAGTTGGGGCGAAACCGAAGCCGTCGCCGCCTATCACTACACCGCTATGGAGAGTGCAGCGATTGCCGATGACAATGTTTTGGTAGATTCGGACACCGGCAAACAGTGTAGTTGAATCGCCAATAATGCTGTTGTCGCCGACGTATGTCTGCGGATATATTTTGGTATTGTCGCCTATTTTGACGTTGTCACCAATAAAAGCGAAGGGGCCAATATAGCAGTCTTTTCCGATGGTGGCTGACGGTGAGATGAAAGCGAGAGGGTCGATTCCGCGTTTGTCGAGTTGTATCTCGTTGTATTTTTTAAGAAGCATGGCGAAAGCCAGATAGGGGTCGGCTACGCGAATCAGGGAGGCATTGATAGGGTGTTCAGGAATGAAGTCGTTGCTCACAATTACGGCAGTGGCTTTGGTGTCGTATATATAGTTGGTGTATTTGGAGTTGGCCAAAAATGAGAGACCGCCGTGTTCGCCCTCTTCAATTTTGCAGAGTTTCCAAATCTCATCGTTTCCATTGCCTTCAAAGGAACCACCTAAGATGTCGGCTATCTGTTTGATATTGAATTTCATGGTTTTTTATAATTGATAGTTTAGTAAAATAAAACGCATTATTATTAATTAAATTGTATATAGCCTTTTAAATTTATGACTGTTTTTTCGTCAATGAGATTGACCAATAGCAAATCATCCAATGAAGAAAAGTGAAAACCGCTTTTTCGGAAGTCGACAATGGCGCGAGCTTGATAATAGTCGAGGTAAGGGTGGCGACGCAGTTGTTCTACTGTTGCGGTGTTGATATTCAATGTAGTTATGCGTGAAGTGTCAATTGATATATAAGGAATTATAGCCTCATAACGGTCGTTGGTCATACCGTATACTTCGAGCAATTGCTCTTTACGAGTAAAACCACCTAGCAGGTTGCGGTAATTAACGATTCTACGTGCGAAGGAAGGTCCGATACCATACAGTTGTTGCAGAGCGGAGGTGTCGGCATCGTTCAGTTCGACGATGATTTTGTTTTTTTGAGGGCGAGATTTGCGTATTTTGTGATGAGAGGTGTCGTAATCGAAATGATGCTGATATTGTCGTTGTCGGTAATTCCTGTATTCTTTCTTTGTCTGTTTGGTGATAGAGTCACCGAATAGATTGATGGCTTGTTCCAGTTGAGAATCGATAATGATGCTGACGGTGTCGTTGTTTACGGCACTGTTATTACGTTGATTGCAGTTGCGAAATAGCAGTGCAATCAGGATAGCGAGGAGTAAAAAGCAGAGTACGGTGTAACCTCTCCATTGTCGTCTTGTCGGTTTGTTCATGTCAGTCCTCCACTTCAATGGTGCCGCGTTGTCGAACAATGATGGGTTGTTCGAAAGAGTCGTCGCTTTCGAAGCCGTCGCCGTAAGTGACCCGCTGACCATTGACAGAGCTGACGGGGTCGTTGGAGAAGATACGGTGTTCGGCGGAGTTCCAAACAAGACTTTCGAGGTAAGAGGTGTCGCCACTGCGATGGTCTATGATGACGACGTTATTACGGATTTCAATTATTTTTTTTTCGTCAAGAGAGATGGCTTGGTCGGCTTGAATATGAGCGAGAGGATTCATGTTGTTGTCAAACAGGTCCATGTCGATTCCCTTAGGATAGATGGTTTTTTTTTCCGGAGATTCGTAGACCAATACCAGCGGTGCAGTAAGAGATACCTGTACAATTCCGTTTTCGCTGCGGAGCACGTGAACACTGTCAAGAGTTTGTTGTGGTAGTTCTTTTTTGTCGAAGAAGTGGACCTTCTGCATGTCGTTGCGGCAAGCACACATCAGAGAAAACATAACAAAGCAAAGAAGCATGCGTGCAGCATGCCTCTTTGCTTTGTTGTTATCGATTAAGTGTGAGTTCACTTGTGACGATAGAGGTGTTTATTTTCTAGTTCTTACAGTAGTGGATACTCCAATCCATCCTGGGACGGTATAGCTGCTACCGTCAATAAGGTCGAGCATGAAGGCGTCGCTTTGTTTTGGGAAGTGGCCGGAATAGGAGTTGATAAGAGCTTGTGCAGCTTCGACGTTTTCGGGCGAGGAGTCGACGGTTATTGCTCTGCGAGCTTGGTCTACAGCAGCCCAATAGGCGGTGCGTCCGCCGAGTCCATCGTCGATAGAGCGTGCTCCTTTTGCGTAGAGTTGAGCCAGCAGGCGGTAGGGTTCGCCTTTGCTTCCGTCGATTTCAGCTGCTTTTTGGTATGCGGCACGAGCTGCGGAGTATGATGAGTTGTTTGCATAGCAGAGACCTTGAAGAATGTACATATTGTATTTGTCTTTGTCTTCTGCTTCTTTAAGTGCGTCGTTGATATATTTTGAAGCTTCGCTGTATTTTTCTTTGTTATAGCACATTTGAGCCATGAGGTAGGCTGTTGAAGCCGATGGTTCCAACGAATACAGTTTTTCAGTAGCGGCAAAGAAGAGGTCAGTATTCATACATTTCTTTTTGCGGAGGATGGTAGTGATTTTTTTGAGCAGAGTGATATCGTTGGGATTGGCTTGGAATTTTTTGCTGTAAATTTTAACCAGTTCTTCGCATGAAGCAAAAGGAGAGAAGCGATTCTCGATGTTGGCCACAACCTTATAGAGGTCAGCCTTCTTGTTAGAATCCTGTTCATTTGCTATGAGGTTGTCGAGTGTTTCAGAGACGAGGTCATAGTTGTCGACGATAAGAGTAGTGTCTTCATTGCCTGCGGTCACATATTTGACGGTAGCTTCAAAGAAACGTTCCACGTAGGCTAGTTCCAGCTTGTCGGCGCCCAGTTGCATAGCTTCGGCGTAAAGGGCATAGTACTGTTTAAGGGCTGCATTTCCTCCAAGTTGTTCAAGGTCGTAGGCTTTGCGAGCGGTAACCATAGGAGCTTCGCCATAATATTTGATGCGGAGGTCGTAAAGATTCATCAGTTCGTCGATGACAGCTTGACGTTCTGCTGCATCTTTGGCGAGGTTGAATTTGTTTTTTAGGATGGTTACCCCCTGAATATAAAGGTTTTTGCTGCTGTTAGGACATGTTTCGACAGCGATTTTCCAAGGTTCGTATGCGTCCATGTACTGTTTGCTCTTGAAGGCTTCTTGATAAAGGAAACGGTTTGTTTTGCAGATGCTGTCCTGTGCATCTTTGAATTGAGCGACAGCTGGCAGAGTTGCTGCTATTGTCATCAGTGCAAACGAGAGAAATTTTATTGTTTTCATATCTGTAATGTTTTATTTTTGTTTCGTCAATAATTTGTTTATTGCAATGATTTTGTATTTTTAACAGATTCTTTTTAGTTGAATTTTCGTTTTACGAACCAGCTTTCGCAGCTACCGACAGAGATGCCGAAAGAGATGATGTCGCGTCTCAGCAGGTCGACAGTGCCGAGAGAGGAGTAGCTTATGGCGAGATTGAGGACGGAACGGCCTTTGCGCATAGGCAGAGACATACCGATGCCGAATCCCCATTCGTTGAGGGAGTGGTATGAGTTGTCGGCCAGTTCGAGTTGCAGGCAACCGCTTTCATAGTGCATGCCGGCGGAATAGGTGACACGTCGCATATAGGAGGTAGCGTTTTTGTCACCCAGCAGTTGCATACCGAGAGCCAAGTGGAAAGTGTTGTCGTATCGAAGAGGGGTATTCCCAAAGATGTTGTAATTTGTGTTTTCGGTATATTTCATTCCGCTCCATGGTGCGAGAGAAGCATCGAAAGCGACACGCCAGATATCGTTGCGTTGCAGAGAAATGCCAAATCCTAAAGAGAGAGGCTGTTCAAGAGTGCTTCCGTATTCGCTGTCGTTGCCTGTTGACGGGAATACGGTATCGCGCATGTATTCGGTTGCAGCATTAGTGATGAAGGTGTATACCAAAGCGTTGTCGCGGATGTCCATTAGGCGATGAGGTTTCATGGTGAAACCGAGGCTGAGTCGGTGATTAGTTCCCAGAGGTTGGTCGTATTGAAATCCAAAATCGAAGGTGAAGTTTTTGATATAGGTGTCTTTTTGTTTGCGTGAATTCATGTAATAGTTAGTGTCGTTGCCCGGGAAGCTGTAAGTAATAGCCCGAGTCAGTGTTCCGTAAAGGTAGTTGACATTGAAGCCAGCACGCAGTTGAGGTTTGTTTTGTTCACCGTGTCCAAGAATGTTGAAAGCGTGTCCCCAAAAGAACTGAGTGATTCCGCCGTAGCCTTCGTAGGTTGTCTTATTGGCGATGTCAAAAGGGCCTGTAGAAGAGTATACCGAGGAGTAGTTGATGTCGCTCAAGGGCATAACGCCCAAAGCTGTTTTCCACCATTTTGTAAGCGGCAAACCAAAGGCCAGATAACCCAAGTTGCCGTCGCCGTCACGCTGCGAGGCATCATTGTTGTGAAGTTTTGTCACTTCGATATAGAGTCCCATATCGAAGATGAAGGACTCCATACCGATGGATGCATAGGATGCAGGGTTGAAAGGATTGATGGTGTTATTGGAAGAGAAAGTGTAAGAAGCACCGCCGAGTGAAGAGAACAACGGCATATTATAGGGTTGGTTGTTAAGTCCGATACCAAATTGGGAATATGGTGAGTTGATGCCGTTTTGGGCGTTTGCCATAGTTGTAACGGCAACCATAAACAAGAGAAATATATTTTTTTTATTTATCATACGTTGTTTGCTAATCACTGATTGCTAATTGCTATTTACCAAATTCATATTCAGTATATTGTCTAATCCGAACATAATTAGGCTTGGAGTTGCAAAGTTCGGAAAAAATAATCGTTTAGCAAAAAAAAGAGCATCCCCTCCTGTTAAAAAAAGTTTAAGAGAGGGGTACTGTCTTCTGTAATCTTCGATAAATCCTTGAATTTCATAGATGGATGCGTTGCATACGCCAGCAACGATAGAGTTTCGGGTGGAGTTGCCAAGAGAGGGAGTAATGCAAGATCCGTCTAGTTCCTTTTCTGAAAGTTCGACGAGAGGCAGAGCTGCCGTATATTCGTGCAGTGCTTGAAGTTTCATTTTCATACCTGGGAGAATGGCACCTCCGTGGTAGCAATTGTCTTGGTCAAGCAGGTCGACGGTGATACAGGTGCCAGCGTCGACTACAAGCAATGGATATGAAGGGCAAGCAACTCTGGCGCCGACGACGGCTGCAATCCGGTCCATTCCAAGAGTGTTTGGGGTATCGTAGTCAATCGATATCGGAAGAGCTGATTTGTGGCTTAATTGGTGAAAATGATTGAAAATGTCCGTTGGGAGTATTTTTTTGAAATCAGGCTGTTGTCCGACCACCGAGGCAATGGCGGCGTCGATATGATGACGGGAACACAGTTTGTCCAGTTCCAGTTTTTGAATGCAGTCGGCAGAATATAGTTCTTCTATCATATTGTCGTCGATGATGGCGGCTTTTGCGCGGCTGTTGCCTATATCGAGAATCAGGTGAGACATAATCAGTTATACATATTCATTGTGCGGTCTGGTCCCAAGGTTACAAAAGCTTTCACGGCATCAACAGCACGATTCAGAGCAGGGTCGAGTAAAGACAGTTCCTCGTCGGTGAAGTGTCCAAGGACATAGTCGATTTGATGACCATGTCCGAAGTTGTTGCCCACACCGATTCTCAGCCGTGCGTAATTTGACGTATGGAGCGAGTCATCTATGTTTGCGAGACCGTTATGTCCTCCGTTTGAGCCTTGTTTTTTCATTCGAATCTTGCCGACAGGGAGAGCTATGTCGTCTACAATAACGAGCAAGTTTTCAGGTTGTATTTTTTCCTTTTGCATCCAGTACTGTACAGCTTTTCCTGAAAGGTTCATGTAAGTTGTCGGGCGAATGAGTATCATGGTTCGTCCTTTCCATTTCATTTCTGCACGATAGGCGTGTCGGTCCAATATATAGGATGGTTTTTCGTTTTTTTCGGCAGAGTAGGCTTTCAGCAAGCGGTCTATTACCATGAAGCCGCTGTTGTGTCGTGTGCTTTCGTATTCATCACCAATATTGCCGAGTCCCACTATCAAATATTTCATAGAGGAGTCTTCGTTTTCGTTTATGTCTTTCGTGTTGGTCAGTTTTTCGAATTCTTTTCGCAAGCCTCTTCCTAACGAAGTCTGTTGAGCCACAAACTCGCCTTTGTTTGCTTCCACGCATATCCATCCTTCAGAAGTGTGGGCCATATCCCATCCTATATAAGAGACATCAGGCAGGCACTTTGCCATAGTTGTTGTGATTTCCATCAGTTGATTCCAGTCGGGAAGTTGTTCTCTACGAAAAGGTGTTCCGCTGTCGGGGTGTTTTTCGTAGATATGTCCCATCTCGTCGTAGCCTTCGGTGATAATGATGCCGTTGTCAGCATTGATAGAGGCGAAGATGCCGCCCTGAACACCATTGTTGACGAAATGTCCGTTGCGTCCTGTGAGGATAAAGGGATAGAAGTGTGTCACTTGTCCGTTGCGTAAGAGGGTGTTCATACGCACAGTGTTGACGGTGTCGGGATTCCAGCGTGCCAAAGTTTCATCTTGTATGATAAGTTCTTCTATTATCCAGCTGTTTTTTGAGGTTGGTAGGGTCTTGAAGATGTTGATCCACTCTTCGTTGTCGGCAAGAGTCATAAGTTGAACTCCTCGTCCGCCGCAGTTGTCTACAGGTTTGGCCACCAGTTTAGAATAGTTTCGGCACTGTGTGGCAAGTTCATTCAGGTCTGTTTTGTTATCCAGAAGCCATGCCTGTCGTTTGAAGTGGTCGTGGAACAAACTATATGTAAGCCATTTGTTAGTTACCGTCAGTTGTCCCTCTTTTCCGTTGATACGGTGGCAAATGCGGTCGCGAACAGCATCGGTAAGATATTCGCGTCGCTCACTATCGCTCTTTCCTGCAAAGCCATAGATTTTGTATTCTTCGAAGAAAGTACCGTGAAGCAGGGTTTCGCGTACCATATCTTCATCGCCGCCGGCACGTTCCAGATAATGCCGATAGCGACACGGCATAAGTATGTGGTAAATAGAGATGTAAAGATTGTTTTTCGTCATTATTAGTCTAATCGCCAACCAGCGTCATTTCGTTGATCAAGTGGCTTGCGCCGGCGAATTTGTCGATAATGAATAGGCAGTAGCGTATATCGAGGCAGATGTTTCGGCAATAGTCTGGGTCAAAAAGAAGATCGCTCATTGTTCCTTCCCAGCATCGGTCAAAGTTCAGTCCGATGAGTCGTCCGTTGGCATCAAGAACAGGACTTCCGCTGTTTCCGCCTGTTGTATGGTTGGTAGCGATAAAGCCGACAGGCATCTGTTGTATACGTTTGGAATTGAAATGTATAGCAGTTGTTTCTTCGTCGATAACCTCAATGATGGTATCGGTTATCGTCTTGTCTATTCCGTAACGGCCGAAGTCTTTAAGAGCATATAGTTCTTTCAGTTTAGGTTCTACCACGTAATCGTAAATGTCGGGATTTTCTTTTTCCATAATACCTTTGAGGTAACTATGAGGTTTGTAGTAGACTCCGTCGCGAGGGCTGAAACCTTCGACATGGCCATAGGCTACGCGAAGAGTCAGGTTGGCATCTGGGAAGAAATTCACTTCGGGTTGCATTTCCATCATACCCTTTACATAGAATCGCATGAGTCTCTGTATTTCTTGCGAAGTTTTCTTGTATTTAGCGAGTTTTTGTGGGTCGCGTGCCAATGTGAAAGCCTGATCGAAAAGCTTCAATGCAGGATCTTTTTTGAGTTGGATATTGCTTTTGTCGGAGTAGTTATCAAGGAATTTCTTCAACTTGGCTTTGTCGTTGAGAATAGATTCATCATAAATCTTTCCCAGTTTTTTTTCGATGGCATCTTTACCAATGTTCTTTTCTCCAAGATATGGTGCGTGACCGGCTTGCCACATATACAGATAGGTTTCGATGAAGATGGCCCGGTCTACAATGGTATGTTGGTCAAAATCGGCAAAATACTTATCTGTCTCACTTTTCAGATTGTTCACAGTGCCCATGTTTTTCACTATGTCCTCTTCGTTGGCCAGTTGCCATAGTTTATAGGCGCGACCCATGAAATCGCTTGCCATAACTGCTTCATTGAAATAGGTCAACTCTACCTCGATGGGTCGCAATTGGTTGTAAGCTTCTTTTAGCTGTGGTAACACGTTGTAGTATTGAGGTCTGTCATTTGCCCATTCTTGAAATCTGCTTTCGAATTCACGTTTTTGTTCAACTCCTTTCAGACGGTTGATACCTTGAGTTTCACCCTGCCATTTTTTCCATCCGTTTGCGATACCAGCGACGCGTGATGCATACTTCAGTCGTTGAGCAGGACTTTGGTTCATTGCTTTGTTGTAGTGTTTCAGTCTGATTGTGCGTAGATCTATTCTGATTGGATTCTCTATATTAGCTGCCAACTCAACGGCATCACTGGTGACATAGCGTTGTGTGCTTCCGGGATAGCCGAAGACAAAAGTGAAATCGCCCTCGTTGACGCCGTTAAGTGATATTTCCAAGTGTTTCAGTGGTTTGTATGGTTTGTTTGAAACATTGTAGGATGCAGGTCTGTTGTTTTCGTCTGCATAGACTCGGAACATTGAAAAGTCCCCCGTATGGCGAGGCCACATCCAGTTGTCTGTGTCGCCGCCGAACTTGCCGATGTTTGAAGGCGGTGCTCCTACCAACCGAACATCGGTGAACACCTCGTTAATGTACATAAAATACTGGTTGCCGTAATAGAATGGTTTGATGACGGCCTTGTAGTGGGTGCCTTCTGTGGCTCTTGCGCTGATTCTCTTGATGTTGCTTTCGATTATGGCATTGCGTTGAGATTCTGGTGTTTCGTTACTTATCCCTTCCAGCACCTGTTGAGTTACATCCTCCATGCGAACAAGTCGTGTTGCGGTCAAGCCTGGACAGGGAATCTCTTGCTCTCGGCTCATAGCCCAAAACCCGTTTGTCAGGTAGTCGTGCTCTACTGTACTATACTTTGTGATGTAGGAGTAGCCGCAGTGATGATTGGTAAGAAAAAGTCCCTGATCGCTTACATATTCTCCAGTGCATCCTTGGTTGAAAAGCAGGATGGCGTCTTTCAGGCTTGCGTGGTTGATGTCGTAAATATCTTTGGCCGTAATGCGCATGCCGGCCTTTTGCATGTCGCCCTCGTTACGGCCTAAAAGCATGGGAATCCACATGCCTTCGTCAGCCAACGCGCTGATTGTCATAGCTGCCATTGAAAGCAGCAAGAATAATTTTTTCATCTTAATATGCTATAAATTTTTTGCAAAAATACAAAAAAAAAGAAATATGATTCCGTTATGTATAATAATTTATTAATTTCTCCCGTTATCGTTTATCTAGTAACTGTTCACTAATCACTACTCACCAATGACAATAGATTATCCTTGGTATTTTGTTTTGTTCTGTCTCCTGCTTGGCTCTGCCTACGCATTCTCTCTTTATTGGTTCAAGTCTCGTAACAAAAGTAATTATTCACTATTCACCACAATAGTCCTTTCCGTACTCAGAACGGTGGCAGTATCTGCAATCGCTTTTTTGCTTCTGTCGCCTCTACTTCGCCGTCAGTCATTGCGCAAGGAAAAACCCATAGTTATCATTGCAGAAGATAACAGTAAATCGCTTGACTATTGTAAGGATTCGGCATTCTATCAAGACCAATTCCATGGAATATTGGAAGAAGTGGCAGGCGAGTTGTCAAAAGATTTCAATGTGCAAAGGTTTTGTTACGGTGCCGAAGTAGTACCACTACAGTCCACAGACCATGTTTTACAGGCTACGGCTCATAGTTCACAGGCCACAGACATGTCTCTTTTGTTCGATGAAATAAAAGACCGTTACTGGCATCGCAATGTCGGAGCCGTGGTTGTTACCGGTGACGGTATATACAACAAAGGAGACAATCCTGTCAGCAAGGCTCAAGATTTGGCTGTACCTGTCTACACCATAGCTATGGGAGATACCTCTGTCCGTCGTGACGTCTCCTTGACAGCGGTAAGGTTCAATAAGATAGCGTATTTGGGCAACCAGTTCCCGTTGGAAATAACGGTGGGGGCCACCCGTTTGAAAGGTGCAAGAGCAACCCTGTCCGTGAAATGCGAAGGGAATACCCTATTTTCAAAACAATTGGAATTTTCAGATGACAGACAGACTATCGTCGAAAGCGTCATCGTCGATGCACATCGTTCGGGACTACACAACTACACTATAGAAATAAGTCCTTTGCGAGACGAGGTGACCTATCGCAACAACCGAAGAGTCGTTACAGTTGAGATTATCGATGGTCGTCGCAAAGTAGCAATAATTGCTGCGACACCACATCCAGATATAGCTGCATTGCGACGCTCCATAGAAGAAAACCAAAATTTCGAAGTCAGTTGTTTCCTATCCGAAGATTTCAAAGGGAATGCCAAAGACTACGACCTGTTGGTGCTGCACCAATTGCCTGCAAAGTCTTCTGCCGGATTACGTGGAGGCATCTCCATTCCTGGATTTTCCGAAAGCTCTCGCATCCCAGTCATCTTTGTTTTGGGCTCCCAAACAGACCTTGCCCGATTTAACGCCTTGCATACAGGTCTTGAGGTCTTTGCCCGCATTGACAGGTGCAACGACGCAACACCCCTGCGTAATAAGGACTTCACCAGTTTTACTCTTTCTGACAACACATTGTCGCGTATCGAACAGTTTCCCCCACTTATGTCGCCTTTCGGTGAGTATAAGCTTACCGGTAATTCACAAACACTTTTCTTTTCAAAAATAGGCTCGCTGAATTCAGGTTCACCCTTGGTTGCTGTAACACAGCAGAACCAGAACCGCTATGCCTTCATTGCCGGTGAAGGACTCTGGCGCTGGAGGTTGGTCGACTGGCAGTCTAACCAGTCGCATTCATCATTCAACGAGCTCGTTACGAAGCTTGTTACATTCACTGCCCTAAGAGCCGATAACGAAAAGTTCCGTGTAGAAAACGAAAACGTCTACGGTGAAAATGATCATGTCATCCTTCAAGCCCAACTCTATGATGACAACTACGAAGTCGTGAATACCCCTGAAGTGAAACTTACTCTCACAAATCACACATCACAGCCTTCAGAGACATCAGATTTCACCTTCAACCGAACGCCTACAGCATATTCCATTAATCTTGGAAGTTTAGCGTCAGGCGAGTATAGATACCTTGCATCAACCTCATTCAACGGTCATAATTATACTGCTTCTGGAGGATTCATTGTCGAAGACTCACAACTCGAAGCCGCCACCCTTGTTGCCGACCACTCATTGCTGGCCACCTTATCGGCCACCACCGGCGGACAGATGCTACAGGCAAACGATGCCGGCCGTATTGTCGACATCATACGTTCTCGCGACGACCTCAAGACAGTCGTTTATACTGATACACGCTACAGTGACATGCTCAATATTCCACTGGTATTCATATTTATTATTACCCTGCTGGCAACCGAGTGGATAATAAGAAAATATAATAGTTGATTCAGTAAAGTTAACGTTAAAAATGTCAAGATTAAAGTTAACGTTAAAGTTTAAAAAACATCCCTTTATAAAGGATGCTCTCGCCCTTATCGGCGGCAACACATGGGCTCAGGCGATAAATATTATCGCATACGTAGTGTTGGCTCGCATCTATTCGCCACAGGATTTCGGGCTCTATAATATCTTTTTTTCATATATCGAAGTACTTGTCATCCTTTCCACTTGCAAGTACGAAATGGCTATAGTATTAGCTGACAGTGATCGTCAGGCAGCGGCAGTGAGTCGGCTGGCTTTGAGACTCAATACTATTGTCTCCTGTGTCCTTTTAGCCTTTGCTTTTCTTCTCTGTACTGTGGCTAAATATACGAACGGTATGCAGATATCTGCTCCCAGTTTTCAGCTTCTCATTCTTCTCATTCCTCCCATGGTGTTTTTTTGTGGCACAACAAGAGTTTACACACATCTATTCAATCGCTTCCGCAAATTCAACCAGATTGCCCTTTCGGAAATGGTCGGAGCAACATCAGGAGTTGCCTTTAAAATCCTGCTTGGATTGCCACGTCTGGCGACAACAGCAATACACAGTTGCGGCTTGGCATTAGGTACCGTTTTGGGTCGTGTGGCTGCCAATATTAACTACCTGCTTAACAAATCAAAGTTGAATTTACCGAAAGAAATAACTCGTGACGAACAACGTGACGTTGCACGCCGCTACCGCAACTTTCCTCTCTACACCATGCCCAAGGATTTAATCAACAGTTTCTCCTACAATCTCCCGTTTCTGTGGTTGGCTTTCTATTTCGATAAGGCCGAAGTGGGACTTTTCGCAATGGCGATGACCTGTTCCTTTAGACCCGTCAATGTTTTTAATAATGCTTTTGAGAAACTCATGTATGTGCGTGTGGTTGAAAAAGTGCATGCACACCAACCTATTATGGATGACCTCAAGCGATTTTTCCGAATTGTATGCATCGCGGCCCTACCTTTTTTTGTTGTGGCATTCCTCTTTGGAGATTCCATATTAGGATTCCTATTGGGGGGGCGTTGGTCTCAGTGTGGCTACTACCTACGTTGCCTGTTGCCATGGGTTTTCGTGCAACTCACCTCCACGTCGCTCATGTTTATCCCTAATGTATTCTCGCGACAGCGTGGGGAATTCCTGTTCTATTTGTTATTGCTCCTCCTGCGAGTCATTTCTGTCATTGTTGGTATTGCCACTATGGATTTTCGCCTTTCCATCCTGCTATTCTCAATGTCAGGTATGGTGGTGTCGGCCGCATTGCTTATATGGTATTTCAGTCTGGCACGTCATTACCAGACCGAGGGTCTCTAATCACCGTTTTGTTTTCGTTCCCGTCTGCGTTTTTGCCCCATCTTGAACGAAAATACTATCTTCAGCGATTTCAGAAAATAGTGCGGTACATCTTGTGCTTTCAGTTCTTTTATCTCTTTTTTTATATCGCGAAAACTCTCGCCGCGTAGCACTCGGAACAGTACAAGTATAGCTGTCAGTACTGTGAAAGTAATTATTAGTGCAGTGATAATCATTGAATTTTTTTTGACGTAACGATAGTCCTTTTTATTTATTGTGTTACTACCGTTAAACTGCATTTTTAATTTTGTAAAAATAACTTTCCTTTGCCGATTTTATATTGTCATATTTCAAACCGGGAATTTTTTATTATAAAACAGAGAAAATCATTCTGTTTAGCTAAGGGGGATTTTTTTTTTTTGTTTTTTCTTGGTAGATAAAATAAAGTTTGTACTTTTGCAAAGTGATATTAAAATGATATCAAAACAAATCACTAATAAAAAACAGTTATTTACAGGTTATTAAAGCAAAAAAACAATGGAAACAAAGGAATTTAATCGACAACTGACAGCAAAGAACAATGGTTTTTTGCACCTTTTCCTCAATCTGGTGATGCTGGTAGGTTTCATATTGATTGTCATCGCAATGGCGAGCATTGACGGGATGGTGAATCCTGACGATGGCGAGCCTACGGCACTGATATTGCTCCCGATACTTGGCGGCATAGTGCTGACATTCATCTACATCATACACTGTATTGGCTTTATGATTATCCAGCCCAACCAGAGTCGTGTTCTCACTTTCTTCGGTCGCTATAGCGGCACGGTGCGCCAGAATGGCTTCTTCTGGGTCAACCCGTTCTACGCCAAGCGCAAGATATCATTACGTGCACGCAATATGGACGTCCCGCCCATCAAAGTGAACGACAAGAACGGCAACCCGATTATGATTGGTCTAGTGCTGGTGTGGAAAATCGCCGACACCTACAAGGCAGTGTTCGACATCGACGTGGATACGCTGACATCGGGAACGCAGCACGGCGAGCAGCAACAGCAGTCGAACCAACAGCAGTTGAAAGGTTACGACAGTTTTGTGCATGTGCAGAGCGACGCGGCCCTGCGCAAGGTGGCGGGCCACTATGCCTACGACAACATCGACCACAACAGTAGTGAGTTGACCCTGCGCAGCGGTGCCGAGGAGATCAACACGCAGCTGGAGGAGGAACTGCGCAGCCGTCTGTCGATTGCCGGCATCGAGGTTATTGAAGCCCGCATCAACTACTTGGCCTATGCCGCCGAGATTGCCAGCGTGATGCTACGCCGCCAGCAGGCCGACGCCATCATCTCGGCCCGAGAAAAGATTGTCGAAGGCGCCGTCTCGATGGTCGAGCTGGCCCTCAACAAGCTGAGCGAGCACGAAGTCGTCCAGCTCGACGAAGAGAAGAAGGCCACGATGGTTAGCAACCTCCTCGTCGTCCTCTGCGCCGACGAGAGTGCGAGTCCGGTAATAAACGCAGGGTCAATCTACTAACCGATGAAAAAGAGTTTTGCCCTTAGGGTAGACAGCGAGATGTACGATGCTATCGAGCGTTGGGCTGCGGACGAGTTCCGCAGCACCAACGGTCAGATAGAGTGGATACTGTCTGAGGCCCTGAAAAAGGCCAAACGATATCCGAAGAAAAAAAACAGTACAGACAAGGAGGAATAAAAAGATGAATAAAATCAGAATTGCCACGATTGTACTGGCCGCCCTGTCGCTGTTGAATTTCATCGTTGGTGGTATAATAGGGTTCGTCTTCCCCAGCAGCGAGAGCAAGAAGATTTTCATATTTATTTTCCTTGTCTGTATTGTCGCCGCTATTGTTTGCCTGCTTTGCGACAGGATGACGTTGCGTCAAGCCGAAGCCGAGACGGAATACAAGGTGTTGAAACTTAGAAAGGGACGCCTAGTGCGCGAGCCGCGTCGTATGGAACACGACAACGATGGCTTGCGGGCTTTGCAGATGGGTATCTCGGGGTGGGTCTTCTCGCTGATGGTACCACTATTTGCCTTCGGAATGGTTTGGCCCGACACGTTCTGGTTGCTGTCGTTCAATGTGTTGTGGGAGGTGCTCGTACTATTTCTTGTTGCGATGGTTTTTGTTATCGAAATCATCATAGCCAACCGGAAACGAAAGAAAGGAGAAACATTATGACCCTTGAAACGAAGAAAACAATCGGTATCGTTGGCAGCGGGCTGGCTGCCATGGTCGCCGTTTCAGGCATCATATTGATGTCTACACAGATAAAGGTACACGGTGCTGGCTTCTTTGTCGGCTATGTGTTCTACGCGCTGGTATCTCTGGCAGTCGGAATGTGGATTACGTGGCTGCCGAAGATGGAAAACCACAAATGGGGATTCAAGAAAGTGGAAGGACACCTGAAATGGACAAAAAACAATAATAATGTAGACGTAAAGCGAACACGACTGGTCTTTTGGCCGCTGATTACAATCTTTTTCGAACTGTTCGGCATCTTCACCTATTGCAACGACCTGTGGCCGTCGGAGAAATATGAGGCATTGACCTATGTATTTAATTTTCTGATAGTCATAATGATAATTGCCTGGGCGATTACCACAGCGAAGAAAAAGGAGACGCAAGTGTAATATAGTGGCCCTATTAAACGATTATTATTATGAAATCAATAAACAAACAATATCATTTTAACCAATTCTCAAAATGGAAGAAATACTGCGTGTTGAAGGTTTGTCAAAGTCCTTCACGCTTTCGAAGAAACAGCAGAAGATTGAACGCACCACGCTGCGTAAGAAGGTGGCTGTCGACAATCTCAGCTTCACCGCCAACCGCGGTGAGATATTCGGGCTGCTGGGACCCAACGGTGCCGGTAAGACTACGACACTGCGTATGCTGGCGACACTCATCAAGCCCGACAGTGGTGATGCCATCCTTGACGGATACAGTGTCGTAACACAGGAGGAAGAGGTGCGCTCGCGCATCGCTTTCCTCACCAGTGAGTTGAAGCTGGAAGACTTTTTCACGCCCAACTACCTTTTTGACTTCTTTGCACGTTTGCACGGAGTACCAGAAGCCGAGGCTATTGAGCGTAAAAGGATGATGTTTGAGCGTTTCGGCATTGACAAGTTTGCCGAGGTCAAGGTAAAGAACCTCTCGACGGGGATGAAGCAGAAGACGAGCATCGTCATCTCGCTGGTGCACGATCCGGACATCATCATTTTCGACGAACCCACCAACGGGCTTGACGTACTGACGGCACGAACGGTGACCGACTTTCTGGCTGTGATGCGCGACAAGAACAAGACCATCATCCTTTCCACCCATATCTTCAGTCTGGTGGAGAAACTCTGCGAACGAGTGGGCATCATCATTGACGGACAGATGACCAACTGTGACGCTCTCGACACCCTCAAGAACGGGATGAGCCTCGAAGATCGCTTTTTCGAAATCTACAAAGAGAAGAAAGGAGGTGAAGAATGATGAAGAGGAACAATATTTGGACTGTAGTCAGCAAGGAATTCGCTCGCTTTTTCGGTGACCGCTCGCTGCTTTTTACCGCAGTGATAATGCCGGGGTTGCTGATATTCATCACCTATTCGTTGATGGGTGACAACTTGGGTAAGAAAACTATCAGTGACGGGCGTCCGACAACGGTATATGTCGACAACTTACCCGAAAGTCTTGCGAGTGACTTCGACTCGATGCCTTTTCTGCTTGTCACCGACAATTTCAACGCTGTGGCACTTATCGGCGATAGTCTCAACGATAAGGATTGCAGCCTGATATATGTCAACTTCCCACCACATTTCGACAGTCTGATAAATACCTACGATCCCATGAGTGGCGAACCTGCTCCAAATGTGAGAATCTATCACAACTCGTTGTCAGACAACTCTGAGATAGCCTATCAGATGGTGAAGATGTACCTTGAAGAATGGGAGAATTGTCGCAACAACATGTTCGATATCAACGCGGAACAACTTGATGAGGAAGGACAAAGTGAGGAGGAGTCTTTCGATATGGCTGATAAAGATGATTCGCTTGGCGAAATCCTTGGCCAGCTCTTTCCGATGCTACTGCTGATGTTGCTCTTTTCGGGATGTATGGCTGTGGCACCTACCTCCATTGCAGGTGAGAAAGAACGCGGTACCATCGCCACCCTGCTGGTGACGCCTATGAAGCGCAGCGAGCTGGCCATAGGCAAAATACTCAGTCTTTCTGTATTTGCGATGCTCAGCGGACTCTCCAGCTTCTTGGGTATCATACTGTCGCTGCCACGCATGCTAAGGACTGACGGCATGGATGTAGACATCGCCATCCCCTATACGACATCCGATTATCTGTTGATACTCCTAGTACTTCTAAGTACCGTGCTGGTTATGATCAGCTGTATCTCCATTATTTCAGCCCTTGCCAAAGATGTCAAATCGGCGAGTACGCTTGTTTTGCCGCTTATGCTGATTGTTCTGTTCGTCGGCTTCACACCTATGTTGGGCGCCGGTACGACAGAAACGCTGACGACATACCTTATACCTTTCTACAACAGCGTGCAATCGATGGCATCGGTCTTCTCGTTCGACATGAATCCTGCCGCCATAGGCATAACTGTAGTATCCAATCTCGCATACACTGTTGTTGCTATATACGTACTTACCAGGATGTTCAACAATGAGAAGATCATGTTCGGAAAATAAACGATAATTTTGATGTGAGTTCAATAACCCAAGCAATATTTTAATGTTTGCACCGTTATAAGATAATTGAATTATTGTCACATATAAAAAACAATCACTATGAAACACAAAATCATTCAAAAAACGTTAATGCTGCTTGCTGCGGTGGTGCTGCTGGCAGCATGCTCCAAGTCAACAGATGCAGGTGCATATATCCCTAATAATGCAATGATTGTTGCCAATATCGACATGGGTACCATGATGCAGAAAGCAGATGTCAAGAACATAGACAATATCTCATTTGTGAAACTTGTTCGCCAAGAGTTACGCAGTGAAAATCCCGAGATAGCGGATCTGCTCGACAAGATTATCGAAGACCCAACCGCGACCGGTCTCGACCTTAGAAAAGATGTCACCGTTTATGCTACCAAGAATGTCCAGGTTGCTTTTATCGCGACAATGCACAATACTTCCAAGTTTGAGAAATTCATGCACCAGGTAGTTGATGACATTGTATTTGAAGAGAAGGATGGTTTCAATCAGGCAATAACAGATGTCGGAACTATTTTTTACAATAAGGATGTCGCAATCTTGTCCATGTCATCAGAAGGTAATCTTCCTTCGACAATTAATTTGAGCAGAGATGAGAGTCTGGCAAGCAATAAGAATTTTGTAAATTATTGGAAAAACCGCAGTGAGATAAGTTTATGGATGGATTATGGCGCTATAATAGATTTTGCCGAGCAGTTCGGAGGGGCTGACATCACTCAGGAGATGGTATTCCCAGAGGATTACTGGAACGACATTCGTAATTCGTCGATAAGTTGCAATCTCATCTTCGACAAAGGCGCGTTCCGTGGCGAAATGACTGTTTTGGGATTTGACAATAAAAAGTGGAAAGATTACGACAAAAAGTTCAATTCAGACCTGCTGAAACTGATGCCTGAAAAGAGCTATGCATTCTTTTCGCTGGCTTTCAATCCTGATAAGGTAGCAGAATCGTTTGCAAGCATGGATATGGAGGATGTTGATTTCAACGAACCCATTGTAGGCGATATGAGCTTAGCCGATATCATGAAAGCCCTAGAAGGCAGCATCGCATTCAGTCTCTTCGACTTTGTGGAAAACGAACAAACAACGGTCATGCCCCTGATGGCTATCGCTGCCGATGTGAAGGATGAAGCCGCTATCAAGCAGATAATCGACGAGGCCGGTATGAAAAGCCACAGCGGATATTATTATTATGAGCTGGGGAAGGGGATTAATATATATGTGGCTATGAACAAAGGGAGCCTCTACATCACTAACAGCGAAGAGGCTGTAACCAAATTCGTTAGCGGAGGATACGGCAAAGGCATAAATCATGACATAGCTTCTAAAGCAAAAAACAATGTGTATTTATATGCCAATCTGGATGTCGATACCTACCCAAAAGCACTAGTGTCTCTGATGCCTCGGAATCTTGCCCATCTGCTTGGTGGCTACTTTGAAAGTTTAGAATTCTACGCATCGGACTGGAATACTGCCAAAGGTGCTGCCTATATTAAAAACAAGAAGGAAAATAGCCTTCTTGCCACTCTCCACTTTGTCGACAATAATATTATGGAGCTTATTAACCTGACCAGTAGTATCGAAAATGAAAGCGACTGTCCTGTGTATACCGAAGAATATTATGTCGACGAGGAAAGTGATACCGAATGGAATTGTTATGAGTGATGGAAATCGTACTCCATAATGTAAAACCTGTTTATATGTCGGAATCGGAAGTGTCCGGTTCCGACATATATATGCAACAAACGGTTTGCTTTCGGCAGGATAAATGCTATATGATATGCGCAAAGTCAGGTCACGGCAAGACATCGTTGCTGAATTTCATCTATGGGACAAGTACCCTCTATGACGGAGAAATCACTGTCACACAAGCGCCTCCGTCACCACGTTCTGCATTTATAAGTTACATGTTTCAAGACTTGTGTCTGTTTCCCGAACTGACTGCTATGGAGAATGTCTTGATAAAGAATAATCTCACTGGTTTCAAGAATGCGGACGAGATTGAAAACATGCTTGATGCACTATTTCTCAAAGAGAAGAGAGACCAACCTCTCCGCACTCTTTCGCTGGGACAGCAGCAACGTGTCGCGGTTGTACGTGCCTTATGCCAGCCTTTCAGTTTTATTCTGCTTGACGAACCGTTTAGCCATATTGACAGCCAGACTGCTAAAGTGGCAGCCAGCCTCATCTGCAAAGAGGCTGAAAGACAAAAGGCCGGCATTATCATCACAGCACTTGATACAACAGACCTCTTCCAATTCGATTCCCTGATGCAATTATAAATCGCTGCACCGACATGTATCTGTTCAATAAACGATATTCAATCCTGCGCAAACTACAGTTCAAGACGCTCATACCGGCTCAACTCATAGGCTATGCACTCACTTTGCTTGTTGGTGTATCTGTTGTGCTGCTGATATTTCAAATGTATCTGGATGTCAAACCCTTGCTGACCCAGCAAACGGATGTATTCAAGGCTCATACCGTGACAGTGTCGAAAAATGTCACGGTATTTAAAACAGCAAATAAAGAAGGCTTGTATTTCACTGAAAAAGAATTGAACTGTATTGAACGTCAAGATTTTGTAGAGAAGGTGGCTTGCTTCACCAGTTCTGAGTTCAACGTGAGTGCCTCAATCAATCTTGGTGACGGTCACAGACTCAGCACCGACCTCTTCTTTGAAAGTGTTCCCGATGATTACCTTGATGTCGAAAGTGACGCATGGGAATGGGATAGCACAAGTGATTTCTTGCCAATAGTAATACCTGAAGACTACTTGAATCTATACAACTTTGGCTTTGCCGAAAGCCAGTCTCTGCCTGTCGTCTCGCAATCCACACTACAGCAGGTGTCGTTTAATATTCTCATTGAGGGCAACGGAAGTCAGCGACTCTATACGAGCCGAATTGTAGGATTTTCTGGTAAAATTAATTCGATTTTGGTTCCCGACGATTTTCTGCATTGGGCTAACATCGAATATGGCAATAAAAGTATTCGTCAAGATGGTGTTGCAGCCCCTTCCAGACTGCTGGTCGAGTTCAGCGATGCCACCGACGAACGTATTCCCGCTTTCTTTCAGGCAAGTGGACTCAACATCAGCAAAAGCGAACTTGAGTCAGGCAAAATAGCATTCATCTTCCGTTTCGCTCTTCTTTTTGTTTTCGCCATCGCTCTTATTATCATATTCTTGTCGGTGGCATTTATCATTATGAGCATGAATCTGATTATGCAGAAAAACAATACCCTTCTATCTAATCTGTATAAAATAGGATATCCTTCATCGATTATAGCAGGCTTTTACCAGATTACAGTAAGTATGGTTACCACCTTTGTCGTTGCCATTGCATTGTTGATTGCTCTCATGCTCAGATGCTATTACATGGAACATCTGACGGCTATCTTTACCGCTTCTGAAAGTAGTAATATTATTGTTGTAATGGCGTTGGTATTGTTGGCGGTTCTGCTTGTGACATACAACATCTTGCTCAAACGTCTTGTCTGCAAAACCGTTTCCTAGCCGAACATCTCTTTTTCTAGCTGCTTGCGGTCGATAGGTACTACGCCGACCTGTTCGCAGACCAAACCACCGGCAATATTGGCACATCGTACCGCCTCGCTCAATTCCATGCCCGAAGCCAACGCTAACGTTATGACACTTATGACGGTGTCGCCGGCACCTGATACATCAGAAACGGCTCTCGCACAAGAAGGTACCAGAATAGAACGAGGCTCTTTATCCCTAAAGTCGCAAGCGTACATACCTCGGCTAGATAGGGTTATGAGGACTATGTCGGTCTGTTGTTTGCTATGAAGCTGTTTTGTGGCTTTTTGTAGGTCGCACATCAGATGTTCGTCACTGCTGTCATCAATCTCTATGTTCAGTCCTTCTTTTAATTCCTTCAGGTTTGGCTTGAAAAGTCCTACGTGTTTGAAATTGGAGAAGTTGCGGTGCTTGGGGTCGACGGTGGTTAGAATTTTCTTACGTCTCGCCATTGCCGTGACCTCTTCTATTATGCGAGGCGTAATACAGCCTTTGTCATAATCTTGGAAAATGATAGCGTCAATAGGCAATGTTTTAACTATTCGGTTTATCCTATCCAAAAGCATGTCCTCTTCGATGGATGATAATGGATGGGTGTTTTCCTCGTCGACACGCACTATATGCATATTGTTCCCAATCACACGGGATTTTATCGTAGTCATCCTGTTATCAGACGTTACGATACCCCGTCTGTCCATATTGTTGCTGTACATGATTTGCTGGAAGTCCTTTCCGCTGTCATCGTTACCAAGCACAGAACAGATGATGGGTGTGGCTCCCATAGCTTCGATGTTCAGCGCCACATTGGCTGCACCGCCAAGCCGCTTCTCGCGTTTCGTTATTGACACAACAGGCACCGGTGCCTCAGGTGATATTCGCGTCACGTCTCCCCACATGTAAGAGTCTATCATTACGTCGCCCACTATCAATACCCTCTCGCGGGCTATCTTGTCAAAAATATCGTTGTTCATAGCTTATCAAAATTCATCTTCTGTGCCTTCTTGAGAAATCTCTCCGCGCAAACACTTCCCAAGACGGTCACGCACCTTGTCTTTGTCATTCGGGAAATTACCAAGCAGATACATGAGCTTTGTCACAGCAGCCTCGATGGTGATATCGTGCCCGCCAATCACTCCTATGCGGTCCATATCGCACCCCGCTTGATATTGCCGCATCTGAACCGCTCCGGCTTTACATTGCGTAACATTGAATACTATTATTCCCTTGTTAAGTGCGTGTTGCAAGGCATCTATAAACCATTGCTCTGTCGGAGCATTTCCAGAACCAAATGTCTCAATAATCAAGCCTTGAAGATCTGGTGTATCTACGATGGATTGCACTACCGGTTGCGTGATGCCGGGGAAAAGCTTCAGCACTGCAATCCTTCGGTCAAACAACTTTCGCACTTTCACCGTACCTTCTGGGATGGGCATTATCAGACGCTCTTTGTATGTTATGTTTATCCCTGCAGTTGCAAGTGACGGATAATTGAACGATGAAAACGCATCAAAATTCTCAGCACTCACTTTTGTGCTGCGGTTGCCTCGATAAAGATGGCTTTGGAAGAAAATAGTCACCTCCGGAATAATCACTTGGTGCCCAGACGCTATTTCTAGTGCACAGATTATGTTCTCTCTACCGTCACTTCGCAGCATTCCCAATGGTAATTGACTGCCTGTCAAAACAATCGGTTTAGAAAGGTTCTTGAACATAAAGCTCAATGCAGAGGCTGTATAGGCCATAGTGTCGGTACCATGCAATACTACAAATCCATCATAGTCGTCATATTTCTTCTCGATGATATCCGCTATGTCAATCCAGAACTCTGGCGTCATATTCGATGAATCGATGATTCTGTCCAACTGGCATGAGTCAATCAGATAATCAGTCCTGTGTAGAATGGGAAGCGCATCGTATATGCGTTCCATGGCAAAGGGCTGCAGAGAACCATTCTCGTCCTGAACCATACCTATTGTTCCGCCGGTATATATTAGCAAAACTCTGTTTTTTCTATCTGTCGTAACCATCTTTTAACGATGTCTTTATATTCAAGTATTCTTAATATTTATTTATATCTTTGTTTTTCAATGTCCTTGTTTATGATAATAACAAAGACTTCTTTGGGTTATAATTTGCAAAAGTACAATTTTTTATAAAAACCGCAAAATTATTTATCTCTTAAAACTCACGGATTGCCATTGTTGAAAACTACAATGAAAATAGAGCTGAAGTGATGGTTAAATAAAAGTGGTACAGTAATATATGTAAATTTTTCACAAAAAAATGCTATTTGATTCGAAATATCGGAAATTTAACTTGGTCAAAACCGAAAAAGCAACGGTATTTTTAGTCGATTTAATTAAATAATCAAAAAAAATCCGAATTTAAATTCTTGATGTAAAAGGAATTGGTAAATTTTTATGTTTTTTAGGCAAAAAAAATTTTGGTAGATTTGGAAAGTGTTGTATCTTTGCATCCACTTTCGCCTCAAAAATTAGTTGTTGAAAAGTGTGGTTAATAAGAGGCGTTGGTGATT
>FLNY01002445.1_pt1 | contig 42024 bp, 48 predicted proteins | sample 1140381 | NCBI WGS metagenome assembly FLNY01 (sample SAMEA3878172, study PRJEB12797) | bioreactor metagenome | biome: Moose rumen | place: Sweden | collected 2011-10 | reverse complement strand
TCTCGTGCATTCCCCGCATGAGATCCTTCGCTTCGCTCAGGATGACAGCGGAAACACACCGTGAATCATATCTTTCGATATTTGCTCTTGCCTATTTGAAATTGCAGTCCACAATCTATTACGAAAAATTTCCGTATTAGTTTACAGACTAATTCTTTCTATCTTTTGCTTTACCTCTAATCTATTCTCTCAGTATTGTCAATGAACTTAAAAAACCGCCTTGAAACATGGTCTCGTTTCAAACGGGACTGCAAAGGTAGCCATTTTTTTTCACCCGCCAAATTTTTTTTACCTTTTTTAATTTTTTTTTCATTTTCCCTTGCACCTATACATATTTATGCATATATTTGCAACCCAAATAAATATTTATACTGAATTATGCAGAATATCCAAACGAGGCATAAGGCGCTTATCCAGATCATCAGCCAGGTCCCCATCTTCAGCCAGGAGGAGCTGCAAGGCAAACTGCAGGAGCAGGGAATCAGCACCACCCAGGCCACCCTTTCCCGTGACCTGAAGGCCCTTCGCATTGTGAAGGTGCCCGGGGAGGGCTACCGGCTTCCGCACCCCGCCACCCGCTACCTGTCGGGCCCTTCGCCCGTGAGCATCGTGAGCCTGGAGTTCTCGGGCCAGTTTGCCGTCATGAAAACCCAGCCCGGTTTCGCATCGGCCGCGGCCGCCCTCCTGGACCATCATCCCACCCGGCCCATCATGGGTACCATTGCCGGCGACGACACGGTGCTCCTGATCCTCCGGCAGGGCGCCACGCAGGCCCAGGCCCTGGACGCGCTGGAAAAAATCATTCCCGAAATCAAAAATCATCTCATCGCATAGCTATGGAAAAGAAAAAAGTAGTTGTCGCCTTTTCCGGCGGCCTGGACACCTCCTTCACCGTGATGTACCTGGCCCGGGAAATGGGTTATGAAGTATATGCAGCCTGCGCCGACACGGGCGGTTTCTCCCCGGAGCAGCTCTCGCGCAACCGGGAGAACGCCTACAAGCTGGGCGCCGCAGAATATGTCACCCTGGACGTCAAGGAAGAATATTACCGGAAGAGCATCCGCTATATGGTGTATGGGAACGTGCTCCGCAATGGCACCTACCCCATCTCCGTCTCCTCGGAGCGCATCTTCCAGGCCACGGCCATCGCCCGCTATGCCCGGGAAATCGGCGCATCGGCCATTGCCCACGGCTCTACCGGCGCCGGGAACGACCAGGTGCGTTTCGACATGACCTTCGCCGTCCTGTGCCCGGAAATGGAAATCATCACCCTCACGCGCGACAAGGCGCTTTCCCGCCAGGAAGAGGTGGATTACCTGAACGCGCACGGGTTCAAGGCCGATTTCGCCAAGCTCAAATACTCCTACAACATTGGCCTGTGGGGCACTTCCATCTGCGGCGGGGAAATCCTGGACTCCACGCAGGGCCTTCCGGAAGAGGCCTACCTGAAGCCGGTGACCAAGACCGGCAGCGAACGGGTGGACCTGACCTTCCGGGAAGGGCAGCTGGTGGCCGTAAACGGCCGGAAATACGCTCCGGTAGAAGCCATCCAGGTGCTGGAGCGGCAGCTGGAAGGCTACGGCCTGGGACGGGACAACCACGTGGGAGACACTATCATCGGCATCAAGGGACGGGTAGGATTCGAGGCGGCCGCGCCCATGCTCATCCTGAGCGCCCACAAGTACCTGGAGAAATTCACCCTCAGCAAGTGGCAGCAGTACTGGAAGGAGCAGGTGGGCAACTGGTACGGCATGTTCCTGCACGAGAGCCAGTACCTGGAACCCGTGATGCGGGACATGGAGGCCCTGCTGGAAAGCTCCCAGCGCAACGTCTCCGGCACCGTAACCATGACCGTGGGACCCAAATGGGCCGAATGTACGGGCGTGGACACCCCCAACGACCTGGTGAAAAACCCCTTCGGCGAGTACGGGGAAATGCAGAAAGGCTGGAGCTCGGAAGACGCGAAGGGCTTTATCAAGGTGCTGGAAACCCCGCTCCGCATTTACTATAACCGTCATCCGGAGGAAGCATGACCACCCGTCTGCTGGAACAGCTCATCGCCATTCCCTCGGTGAGCCGGGAAGAGAAAGCCGTGGCCGATTTTCTGGAAGACCGGCTGCAGGAACTGCACCCCAAAAGGCACGGAAACAACCTCTGGATGGTGAAAGGGGAGGGACCGGTACTGCTCCTGGACGCCCATTTGGATACGGTGAAACCCGTATCGGGCTGGCAGCGGGACCCCTTCACCCCCACGCGGGAGGAAGACCGCCTCTACGGGCTGGGCGCCAACGACGACGGCGGCTGCGTGGTTTCCCTCATCGAGGCTTTCCGCCAGGCCAGGCCCCGCAGGCACTCGCTGGTGCTGTCCCTGTCGGCCGAGGAAGAAATTTGCGGAGCCGGCGGGCTGGAGGGGACGCTGCCGCTCATCGAGGCCGATGCCGGACCCATCCGCTGCGGCATCATGGGGGAACCCACGGGGCTGCAGATGGCCGTGAGCGAACGCGGCCTGATGGTGCTGGACTGCACCGCCCTGGGCGTCTCCGGCCATGCCGCCCGCAACGAGGGCGTGAACGCCATCTACCAGGCCCTGCCGGATATCGACTGGTTCCGCAGCCACGGCATGACGGTGACACAGATCCAGGCCGGAACGCAGCACAACGTAATTCCGGACCGCTGCAGCTTTGTGGTGGACGTGCGCACGGTGGGCGACAACCAGGCGGTGCTGGACGCCGTGCTGCAGGCCGTCCGCTGCCAGGTACAGGCCCGTTCCACCCGGCTGAACGGTTCTTCCATCGGCAAGGACCATCCCCTGGTGCAGGCGGCCGCCGCCCTGGGCATCAAGTGCTACTCGTCGCCCACCCTGTCCAACCAGGCGGTCTGCCGCTTCCCCACCGTGAAGATAGGCCCCGGGGAAAGCGCCCGTTCGCATACGGCCGACGAATTCATTTGCACCGGCGAGCTGGAGGCCGCCGTGGAAACTTACTTGAAACTCATTCAGACCTATGAAAATCTGGAATAAAGGCTTTGACAACGACGCGCAGATTGACGCTTTTACCGTAGGCCGCGACCGGGAGCTGGACCTGCTGCTGGCCCCCTTCGACATAGAAGGGACCCTGGCGCACATTACCATGCTTTCAGAGGTGGGGCTGCTCCCCGCCGAAGACCTGGCCCGGCTGCGTCCGGAGCTGGAAAAGCTCCGTCAGGAAGCGCTGGACGGCCGCTTCACCATTTCCGGGGAGGACGTCCACTCCGAGGTGGAAGCCCGCCTGACGGAAAAGCTGGGGGATGTGGGCAAGAAGGTGCACACCGGACGCTCCCGCAACGACCAGGTGGCGCTGGATGTGAAACTGTTCACCCGCGCGCGCATCCGCACCACAGTGGAAAAGGTGGCCCGGCTGTTCGCCCTGCTGCAGGAGCGATCCCAGGAGTGCAAGGACATTCTGATGCCCGGGTACACGCACCTGCAGGTGGCCATGCCTTCGTCCTTCGGCCTGTGGTTCGGCGCCTATGCCGAAAGCCTGTGTGACGACCTGGTCTTCCTGAAGGCCGCCTGGGACGTGACGGACCGCAATCCGCTGGGCTCGGCCGCGGGCTACGGCTCATCGGCCCCGCTCAGGCGCGAACGCACCACGCAGCTGCTGGGTTTCAAGGACCTGGCCTACAATTCCATCTATGCGCAGATGGGCCGGGGACGGGTGGAACGGATGGTGGCCTTCGCCTATGCCACCCTGGCCGAGACGCTGGGGAAATTCGCCGCCGACGGCTGCCTGTTCGTGAGCCAGAACTTCGGCTTCCTGAAACTGCCGGACGCCTACACCACCGGCTCCAGCATCATGCCGCAGAAGAAGAATCCGGACGTATTCGAGCTGGTGCGGGCCCACTGCAACCGCATCCAGGGGATTCCGGGCGACATCCGGCTCATCACCGGCAACCTGCCCTCGGGCTATTTCCGGGACCTGCAGCTGCTGAAGGAACTGTACCTGCCCCTGTTTGACGAGATGGACAGCTGCCTGGACATCCTCCTCTATGCGATTCCCGGCATCCGGGTGAGCACCGCTCTCATGTCCCTGCCGCTGTACGAGCAGGCCTTCTGCGTGGAGGAGGTGAACCGGCTGGTGGCTTCGGGCGTACCTTTCCGCGACGCCTACCGGCAGGTGGGGCAGGCCGTCCAGGACGGCAGTTTCCATTTCCAGGGAACGCTGCACCACACCCACGAAGGGTCCATCGGCAACCTGTGCAATGAACAGATTGCCGCCCGTTTCCACCGGCTGCTGGAAAGCTTCCCCTTTGCCGGATAGCTATTCTTCGGCAAAGAGGGAAATGATGTTCAAGACCACCTGGAAGGCCTTTTCCATGCTCTCCAGGGGCACAAACTCCATTTTGCCGTGGAAGTTGAGCCCGCCTGCAAAGATGTTGGGGCAGGGCAGGCCCTTGAAGGAGAGGTTGGCGCCGTCGGTGCCGCCGCGGATGGGCTGGATTTTGGCTTGGACGCCCGCCATCTTCATGGCTTTCACCGCCTTTTCTATGATGTGGTAGTGCGGCTCTACCTGTTCCCGCATGTTGTAGTACTGGTCCCTGACCACCGCCACGGCCGTTCCGGCGCCGTATTGGTCGTTGATGGCGTCGGCTGCCTGCTGCACCTGGCGCTTCCGCGTTTCGAAGCGGGTCCGGTCGTGGTCCCGGATGATGTAGGCGATATCGGCCTCCTCTACCGTTCCCTTGAAGGAAATCTGGTGGAAGAAGCCCTGGTAGCCTTCCGTGTATTCCGGACGCTCATCGGCCGGAAGGAGGGCGTTGAATTCCTGGGCGATGGCAATGGCGTTGAGCATCTTTCCCTTGGCATAGCCGGGATGCACGTTGCGGCCCTGGATGTGCACCTTGGCCGATGCGGCGTTGAAGTTCTCGAACTCCAGCTCGCCTATTTCCCCGCCGTCCATGGTGTAGGCATAGCGGGCCCCGAAGCGGGGGACGTCGAACTTCACCACGCCCCGGCCGATTTCCTCGTCGGGGGTGAAGCCCACCTTCACGGGTCCGTGCCTGAATTCCGGGTGCTCCACCATGTACTGCACGGCGGTCATGATTTCCGCCACGCCCGCCTTGTCGTCGGCGCCCAGCAGGGTGGTACCGTCCGTGGTGATGAGCGTCTGGCCCACGTAATGAAGCATTTCCGGGAATTCTTCCGGCTTGAGCTGCAGGCCGGGGACGCCTTTGAGGTCGATGGCCCCGCCGTCGTAGTTGGAGATAATCTGCGGCTTCACGTCCTTGCCGCTGGCATCCGGTGACGTATCTACATGGGCAATGAAGCCCACGGCCGGCACGTCTTTGCCGATATTGGACGGGATGGAGGCCATCACGTAACCATATTCGTCCAGGGTGACTTCCACGCCCAGGGCTTTCAGTTCGGCCTCCAGCATGCGCAGCAGGTCCCACTCCTTGGCGGCCGAAGGCTGGGTTTCGCTTTCTTCGTTACTTTGGGTATCTACGCTCACGTAGCGCAGGAAACGGTCTGAAATCTTTTCCATAATGTTGTGAACTGTTTGTGTGGACCAGGTCCAGGGGGTTTACCGGCCGGAGGTCTTGGGCTTGCCGGCCTTCATGGAGGCATATATCATATAGCCGATGAGGGCCAGGTAGGGCACAATGGCCACGGCCTCGCCATAGCGGGCGGCCCAGTCGGAGAGGAACAAATCTACGTTGGCAAATTTGAGGATGGCGCTCACAACGCCCATGAGGGCGCCGCCGGCAATGAAGCCGGAAGCGATGAGGGTGCCTTTCTCCTGGCGGGCACTGTTCACGGCCGCATCCTGGCTGCGGGTGCTCACCCACCAGGAGATGGCGCCGCCCACCAGCAGCGGCAGGTTCAGGTCCAGGGGAATGAACATGCCCAGGGCGAAGGGCAGGGCCGGCACCTTGCAGAAATTGAGCACCAGGGCGATGACAGCGCCGATGCCGTACAACAGCCAGGGGGCGCCGCCGCCGGAGAACATGGGCTGGATGACGGCCGCCATGGCATTGGCCTGCGGGGCCACCAGGGCATTTTCCCCGGTGAAGCCGTAGGTCTTGTTCAGGACCAGCATCACCCCGCACACCGTGACGGCCGACACCGCCACGCCCAGGAACTTCCACCCTTCCTGCTTCTTGGGGGTGGAACCAATCCAGTAACCAATTTTGAGGTCTGTGATGAAGGACCCCGCCACGCTGAGCGCCGTGCATACCACCCCGCCGATGACCAGGGCCGCCACCATGCCGGCATTTCCTTTGAGCCCCACGGCCACCAGCACCAGGGAGGCGATGATGAGGGTCATGAGCGTCATGCCGCTCACCGGGTTGGAGCCCACGATGGCAATGGCGTTGGCCGCCACGGTGGTGAACAGGAAGGATATGACGGCCACAATGACCAGCCCCACCAGGGCCTGCCACACGTTGTTCACCACACCGCCGAAGGCAAAGAAGGCAAAGACGGCCAGCAGGGCCATCACCACCCCGAAGACGATGGTCTTCATGGGCAGGTCTTCCTCTGTGCGCGGCGGCTTGGCTTCCAGGGTGCCGGGGCTGCGCCTGAACTCTTTCACCGCCAGGGTGGCAGCGCTCTTGATAACGCCGAAACTTTTCACGATGCCGATGATGCCCGCCGTGGCAATGCCGCCGATGCCGATATGCCGTGCATAGTCCCGGAAAAGCTGTTCCGGGGCCATGTCGCCGATGGCGGTGGTGACGCCGGTGTGCATGAGGTCTATCACATCGGCCCCCCAGAGGAGGTTCATGAGCGGAATGATCACCAGCCACACCAGCAGGGAGCCGCAGCAGATGATGAAGGAATACTTAAGGCCGATGATGTAGCCCAGGCCCAGCACCGCGGCGCCCGTGTTCATCTTGAGCACCAGCTTGGCCTTGTCGGCCAGGGCGGCGCCCCAGCCCATGACGGTGGTGGAGACGGTCTCGGCCCAGGTGCCGAAGGTGGCCACGGCGAAGTCGTACAGGCCGCCGATGAGCCCCGCCGTCACCAGTGTTTTGGCACTGGACCCGCCGCTTTCGCCGCTGATGAGCACCTGCGTGGTGGCCGTGGCTTCCGGGAACGGGTACTTCCCGTGCATCTCCTTCACAAAGTATTTGCGGAAGGGGATAAGGAACAGGATGCCCAGGACACCGCCCAGCAGCGAGCTCAGCACCATCTTCCAGAAGTCCACCTCCACGCCCAGGATGTAGATGGCCGGCAGGGTGAAAATGGCGCCCGCCACCACGGCCCCGGAACAGCCGCCGATGGACTGGATAATGACGTTCTGGCTAAGTCCGTCCACTTTTTTCAGGGCCGATGTCACCCCCACGGCTATGATGGCGATGGGAATGGCCGCCTCGAACACCTGGCCCACCTTCAGGCCCAGGTAGGCGGCAGCGGCGCTGAACAGGATGACCATGAGCACGCCCATGATCACAGAGTAGGGTGTGACCTCTGCATACTTCTTGCCGGGGTCCAAAAGGGGCCGGTACTCCTCGCCCGGCTTAAGCTCCCGCTGTGCGTTCTCCGGGAGCTGGAGATTCTTCTTCTGTTCCATGAGCATCTATTCCTATCGGCAAACTATCGTCCCTCAAATATACGAAAAAAAGGAATAAGACGTCTCAGGTCGGGAAAAAACCATCGGAGCGAAGCGACTAAGCCCTCCCACGAGGGGAGGGTTTGGGTGGGGGTAACGTGAAGGTATTCCCCATCCTGTCCCGGAGCGAAGCGACACAGGGGGTCTGGGGGATTAGGCCCCCAAGTCACCATCGGAGCGAAGCGACACAGGGGGTCTGGGGGATTAGGCCCCCAGTCTGTCGAAGACAAGGGGCCCAAAAAAAGGCAGCGCTAAGCTGTCTTTTTTTTGTGGCCCCAGCAGGATTTGAACCTGCGACCCACGGATTATGAGTCCGCTGCTCTAACCGCTGAGCTATGGGGCCTTAAAGCCGAGGACTAGCCTCAGACTTTGATTTCAACCTCGACACCCGAAGGAAGCTCCAGCTTCATGAGGGCATCTACGGTCTTGGCGTTGGACTCGTCGATGTCGATAAGACGGACATAGGAGTCCAGCTCGAACTGCTCGCGGCTCTTCTTGTTCACGAAGGTGGAGCGGTTCACAGTGAAGATTTTCTTGTTGGTAGGAAGCGGAATGGGACCAACCACCTTTGCACCCGTCGCCTTCACTGTGTCAACGATCTTGGCGGCCGATTTGTCCACCAGCATGTGATCGAAAGATTTCAGCTTGATTCTGATTTTCTGGCTCATATCAATTACTTTTTAACTTTTGCTAAATTTTACTCGTCGTCTGAGGTTACCCTGTAGCCGCTCTTCTCTATGATGTCTTTGGCCAGGTTGGCCGGGACCTCGGCGTAATGGTCGAAGGTCATGGTGCTGGTGGCGCGTCCGGAGGACAGCGTCCGCAGCACGGTGACGTAACCAAACTGCTCCGAGAGCGGAACGAATGCCTTGACGATGCGTGCTCCGTTGGCGGTGGAGTCCATAGCCACAATTTGGCCGCGGCGGCGGTTGAGGTCTCCCACGATGTCGCCCATGTAGTCTTCCGGAGTTACAACCTCCAGACTCATGATGGGTTCCAGCAGTACGGGATGGCACTTGGGGCAGGCGTGGCGGAAGGCCATGCGGGCAGCCAGCTCGAAGGAGAGCTGGTCTGAATCTACCGGATGGTAACTGCCGTCCAGGACCTCCACCTTCAGGGAAGGCACCTCGTAACCGGCCAGTACGCCGTTGGCCATCGCGGAGGTGAAGCCCTTCTCGATGGACGGGATGAATTCCTTGGGGATGTTGCCGCCCTTGACCGAATTGATGAACTGAAGGCCCATGACGCCTTCGTCGGCAGGAGAGATGTTAACGATGATGTCTGCGAACTTGCCGCGGCCGCCGGTCTGCTTCTTGAAGACCTCACGCAGCTGGTAGCTGGAGGTGATGCTCTCCTTGTAGTTCACCTGCGGGGCGCCCTGGTTGATATCTACGCCGAACTCCCGGCGCAGACGGTCCACGATAATGTCCAGATGGAGCTCGCCCATGCCGCTGATGACGGTCTGGCCGGTCTCCACGTCCGACTTCACGGTGAAGGTGGGGTCTTCCTCGGCCAGCTTGGCCAGGGCGATTCCCAGCTTGTCCAGGTCTTTCTGGGTCTTGGGCTCCACGGCAATGCCGATGACCGGATCCGGGAACTCCATGGTTTCCAGGGTGATGGGCTTTTCTTCCAGGCACACGGTGTCCCCGGTGCGCAGGTCCTTGAAGCCCACGGCGGCGCAGATGTCGCCCGCCTCCACGAAATCGATGGGGTTCTGGTGGTTGGAATGCATCTGGTACAGCCGGGCCACCCGTTCCTTCTTGCCGGTGCGCGTGTTATACACGTAGGAACCGGCATCCAGACGGCCACTGTAGGCGCGCAGGAAAGCCAGCCGGCCCACGAACGGGTCTGTGGCAATCTTGAACACCAGGGCGCAGAAGGGCTCATCGGCCGAAGGTTTGCGCTCGATTTCGGCCCCTGTGCGGGGGTTGGTTCCCTTGACGGCGCCCTTGTCCAGCGGAGAAGGCAGATACCGCATCACGGCATCCAGGAGGAACTGGACACCCTTGTTCTTGAAGGAAGAGCCGCAGCAGGCCGGGACAATCTGCATGGAAATGCAGCCCTTGCGGATGGCGGCAATGATTTCCTCCTTGGTCAGGGAGTCGGGATCCTCGAAATACTTCTCCATGAGGGACTCATCACATTCGGCCGCAGCCTCCAGGAGGATGTCCCTCCAGCGGGCCGCCTCTCCCTTGAGCTCTGCAGGAATCTCGCCTTCGTGGTAGTTGACCAGTTCCTCCGAGCTGTTGTAGTAGATGGCCTTCATGTCTATCAGGTCCACGATGCCCTCGAACTTGTCTTCGGCACCGATGGGGAGACAGACGGGAACGGCGGTGGCGCCCAGTTTGTTCTTGATTTCTTCCACGCAGGCCAGGAAGTCGGCACCCACGCGGTCCATTTTGTTCACATACGCGATCTTAGGCACGCCATACTTGTCGGCCTGGCGCCAGACAGTCTCGCTCTGAGGCTGTACGCGGCCCACGGCGCAGAAAGTAGCCACCGTACCGTCCAGTACGCGAAGGCTGCGCTCCACCTCTACCGTGAAGTCCACGTGCCCGGGAGTGTCGATAAGATTGATCTGGTAGGTGTCACCGTTGTAGTGCCAGAAGGCGGTGGTAGCAGCAGAAGTGATGGTGATACCGCGCTCCTGCTCCTGGACCATCCAGTCCATGGTGGCCGCTCCTTCGTGTACCTCGCCAATCTTATGGGTTTTTCCGGTATAGTAGAGGATGCGCTCGGACGTTGTGGTCTTACCGGCATCGATGTGGGCCATGATGCCGATATTGCGTGTATATTTAAGATCCCTCTTTGCCATTTAGCATGCAGTGATTAGAAACGGAAATGTGCAAATGCCTTGTTGGCCTCTGCCATTCTGTGCATGTCTTCCTTGCGCTTGAAGGCGCCGCCTTCACTGTTGTAGGCAGCCACAATCTCTGCGCAAAGTTTTTCTGCCATCGAGTGACCGGAACGCTTGCGGGCGAACTGGATAAGGTTCTTCATGGCCACGGAGACTTTCCGTTCCGGACGCAACTCGGTCGGCACCTGGAAGTTGGCACCACCGATACGACGGCTCTTCACTTCGATTTGAGGAGTCACGTTCTCAAGTGCGGTCTTCCAAATATCCAAAGGAGCCTTGTCAGAATCTTTCATCTTCTCGCCCACCATGTCGATGGCATCATAAAAGATTGAATACGCGATACTCTTCTTCCCCTGCAGCATAAGATTGTTCACGAAACGGGTAACTTCCACATCGTGAAACTTAGGATCAGGAAGTAGAATCCTCTTTTTAGGCTTCGCTTTTCTCATTTTGAAAAAGAATTAAAGGTGATAAAAATTACTTCTTAGATTTCTTGGGACGTTTTGCGCCATAGAGTGAACGGGACTGGGTACGTCCATCCACGCCGGCGGTATCCAAAGCTCCTCTAAGGATGTGGTAACGAACACCCGGAAGGTCCTTCACACGGCCGCCGCGGACCAGCACGATGCTGTGTTCCTGGAGGTTGTGGCCTTCGCCCGGGATGTAGGCATTGACCTCTTTGGCGTTGGAAAGCCGGACACGGGCTACTTTACGCATAGCGGAGTTCGGCTTTTTGGGGGTTGTCGTGTACACACGAAGACATACGCCACGCTTCTGAGGGCAAGCATCCAACGCACGAGACTTGCTCTTTACTTCGAGCTGCTCGCGTCCTTTACGGACAAGTTGTTGAATAGTAGGCATAAATGTTTGTTAATAAATAAATTAAGTTACAACCCATTTTGAAGGGCTTATGTCCCCGCAAAATGGGCTGCAAAGATAAGAAAAAAAAATTAATTAACAAAGTTATTCACAGGGTCAAGTGCAACTGCCGCCGTTCCCGGGCCTGCAGGGTGAGGGTGAAACCCACGATGGACTTGCCGGGATTGGGGACGTCGTAGGCGTGCAGGTGCTCACCGGGATAGCTGGCGGGCCAGATGTGCGGCTCCAGGCCTTCCGGGGCGCGCAGCACCCGCGTTTTTCCGTCCGCCTCCAGGACAATGGCGCCGTCCTCGATCCGGGCCGATGCCTCCGTGCACATAGCCCAGCGCACCCGGCAGGGCGCCTCCCCCGCTTCCAGATTGTCCACCACATGCAGCGTCCCGCCTTCCAGGTACACTTCCCGCGTACAGGAGGCCAGGTCGTCGTCATAGAGGGCGCCCAGGTCCAGGGCGGCGCCGCGGCGGGGCCCGTCGGCCCAGATGGCCGAAAAACTGGCCTTGTGGTTCACTTTGGGGGCGTTGCCGTTTACCGTGACAATATTATGGGACCACGGGCCTATCCGGAACACCTCCCAGCGCTCGCTGTCCTGGGTCATGCCCCAGAGGTCCAGGCCGACAGACTCCAGCGAGTTGTAGTCCTGCATGCCCAGGTCTGTAGCCCAGGCCACGCCACCGGACTCGAAAAAGAAGGAGCCCTGGTCCATATGGGAATGGCTGGACATGGACAGGCCGCCCTTGATGCCCAGGTAGTCGCTCCCGGCCGATGTCCAGTCTTCCCTGTAAATATACACGGGCGTCGTTCCGCCGCAGGTGTAAACGTGCTCCCGGGGGATGCCGGCATCGGCCCCGGAGGGAAGATACAGCAGGAACATGGGCAGGAGCCGTTCCTCGGCCGCCCGGGCCCCGCCCCAGAGCAGCCGCAGCTCCGGATACAGCAGCGAACGGTCCCCCGTCCGGGCGGCCATCCAGGCCTGCATATACTGGAAACGGGCGTCTGTGTAGCTGTCGGAGAAATTGAAGCACCGGCCGCCCGGGGACGACATGAACTGCATGAAACGGGCAGAACGGAAGAAACGCTCCGGTATCCGGTCTCCGGCGAAAGGCGCCACGGCGGCTTCCAGCATAATCTGGAAGCTGGTGCCGTAGCCCCAATAATTGTATCCTTCCGGAAAACCGCCTTCCGGGGAATAGGCGTTGAAGGCCAGTTTACTGGATTCCAGCGACTTCTCCAGCATCTGGGCGCAAAAATCCGGATCCTCTTCCCAAACTGCCAGGGCACCGTACACCATCCCGGCATTGCAGACGGAATTCCAATTGATTTCCGTACTGTAAAACCAGGCGTTGTCCGGTTCCAGGGCGGGCCTGAGGCCTTTTTCCAGAATGGCTTCGGCAACCGCTCGGCGCTCGTCGGAGTTCATCTGGCCGTACAGCCAGTCGTAGCCGATGGCAAGGGCCATGGTCATTTCCCCCACATCCAGGAAATGGGAGGGGTTCCAGTCTGTAAAGCGGCTCACGGAGAGCATCTCCTCGATGGCCCGGCGGGCATACTGCTCCCCGCCCCGCGTCCGGTAGGTATAGGAAAGCCAGAAGATGCGCTTGAGCGCCTCCCGGGACACGCCCAGCAGGCGCCGCCCCGTGAGCGTCCGCTCTACGGGAGGCAGGTCCAGGACCTCCCGGGAAAAGACGGCAACAGTACTGTCCACCTGGCGGGCATACCAGGGGGCATCGGCCTCCAGGGGACGCGGCTGCTCCAGCAGGCGGGGATGCGGCAGCATCTGGGCGCGGGCCGGCATAAAAAGCAGCAGGCCCAGAAATAGCATAAGAAGTTGTTTCATCGTTCCAAAGATAATGATAACTTTGCAAGTATGAAAAAATGGATGTATATTTTGGCGCTTGCCCTCCTTCCCGGCGCCTGCCAGAGGCCGGAAGAATCCATGGGCGCCGTAGCGGACCGGGTGTTCGGCCTGGCCCGGACGCAACTGGCACTGTTGGATACCGGGCTGCAGGAAGGGCAGTGCCCCCGCAGTTACCAGGACGGGAAGCTCGTCACCTCCGATATCGGGTGGTGGTGCAGCGGCTTCTACCCCGGCAGTCTCTGGCTCACCTATGAATTCACCGGGGATCCGGCCCTGAAGCAGCTGGCTGTCAAGCACACAAAGCCGCTCCAAGGGCTTGTCGGCCGGCATACGGACCACGATATAGGCTTCCAGCTAATGTGCAGCTACGGCCAGATGTACCGGCTTACAGGAGAGGGGCGGGAAGTGCTGGAGGCGGGCGCCAAGCAGCTGGAAGCGCGTTTCTGTCCCGGGGCCGGGGTCATCCGCAGCTGGGACTTCGGGGAATGGAACATCCCCGTAATCATAGACAATATGATGAACCTGGAGCTGCTGATGGCCTACGGAGACAGGCCCTTGGCGGAAAAACACGCACAGACCACCGCCCGCAACCATTTCCGCCCGGACGGCACCTGCTTCCACCTGGTAGATTATGCCGATGACGGCACGGTGCTGGGCCGCCAGACCGTCCAGGGCTATGCCGACTCTACCGCCTGGGCCCGCGGCCAGGCCTGGGCGCTGTATGGCTTTGCCATGATGGCCCGCTACAGCGGCGAGGGGACAGGCAGCCGTTATTACCAGGTAGCATCGGCCTTGGAAAAGTGGCTGTTGGAGAACCTTCCGGAAGACGGAATCCCCTTCTGGGACTTCTCCCAGGCCGATTACAAGGATGCCTCGGCGGCGGCGGTCATTGCCTGCGGGCTGCTGCAACTGAGCGAGCTGCGGGGCGGCGCCGCCGAAGACCCGGCCTTCCGCATGGCAGAGAAGATTCTCCGTACGCTGGCCTCCCCGGCCTACCTGGCAGAGCCCGGCACCAACGGCGGCTTCCTGCTTAAACACAGCGTGGGGAACATCCCCCAGGACACCGAGGTGGACGTCCCCCTTACCTATGCCGATTATTACCTGCTGGAGGGCCTATCCCGAATCAGTCTGAACTTGTAGCGTCGGCCTTCCCGATTTTACAGGGTTACAGTTGCAGATTTCAGGTTCTTGGATTTGACGGTGACCGTAACAGGACCGGGGCCCGTCCGGCGCACGATGGCCGATGCCTTGCCGTGGAAAGCGGGCAGGCTGGGGCTGTAGAAGGGGACGTGGGAAGTGGGGTCTCCGGCATCTGTGGCAACAATGCAGGCAGGGCCCTTCACGCCGAAGGTCACCTCGTCGGCCGCATCCGGAACGGGGATGCCGCTGCGGTCCAGGATATCGGCGGTAATGTAGGTGATCTCTTCCCCGGCATAATCTACGGTAGCCGACAACCGGGCGGCCTTGCCGGCCGTCTGTACCTTTTCGCGGGCCCATTCCTTGCCGTCCTTCCAGGTGACCACTTCCACCGTGCCGGGCTGGTACACCACGTTGTCCCAGCGGAAACGGTAGCCCTCACGGCGCTGCCGGCCCTGGGAAACACCGTTCACGAAGAGCTCGGCTTCCTGGGCCGATGAATACACGTGCACGGGGGTAACCTGCCCTTCCCGGCCGGGCCAGGTCCAGTGCGGGAGGATGTGGGCCATGGGCACCTGCGGCGCCCAGCGCGACTGGTACAGCCAGAAGCGGTCCTTGGGGAAGCCGGCCAGGTCCATGATGCCAAAGTAGCTGCTGCGGCTGGGCAGGGGGACATCGGCAATGACCTGCCCCCAGCCGGCCACCATCTTCTTGAAGGCCTCTATCTCTTCCTCCGTGTGGAAGTTGGTGAACACGGAAGGGTCCATGTTGAAGGGCGTTGGTTCGCCCAGGTAGTCGTATCCGGTCCAGACGAATTCGCCGGCGCACTGGGGGACCTGGTCTTCGTACCCCCACTCGTAGTCCGGCTTGGAGGCCCAGCCGGGGGCGTACAGGTCATAGGAGCTCACCTGGAAAGGCGCTTCCATGGACCAGCCTTCCCCTTTCTCTTCGGCCACCGGGAAGCGGTAATACCCGCGCGTAGAGATGCAGGAGGCCGTTTCAGAGCCGTAGAAGGGCTGTCCGGGATGGGCGTCCCTAAATTCGGCATAAAGATGGGGCTTGTAATTGAAGCCATACACGTCCAGGGTGGCGGCATAGGGCTGGGAAGCGGCCCAGGGGTTGTCGTTGCCGGCGGTGGTGGGCCGGGTGAGGTCTTCCTGGTGGCACAGGTCCGTGAGCATCTGCGGTATCCACCAGCGTTCCTTCATGCCCTGCTCCCCGCACTCGTTGCCGATGCTCCAGGCGATGACGCAGGGATGGTTGCGGTCCCGGTGAATCATGGCCGTGAGGTCTTTCCGGACCCACTCCTCGAAGAGCGTGGCATAGCCGTTGTCCTTCTTGGGGACGGTCCAGGTATCCGTCAGCTCGTCCAGCACCAGGAAACCCATGCGGTCGCACAGGTCCAGCAGCTCCGGCGCCGGCGGATTGTGGCTGGTGCGGATGGCGTTGCAGCCCATCCGCTGCAGCATTTCCAGGCGGCGGACCCAGGCGTCCTGGTTCCAGACAGCGCCCAGCGCCCCGGCGTCGTGGTGCATGCACACGCCTTTCAGGAAGGTTTTCTCCCCGTTCAGGAAGAAGCCTTCCGGACGCCATTCGGCCCTGCGGATGCCGAAGGGGGTCTCGTAGGTGTCCGTGGTGCCGTCTTCGGCCTCCACCACGGTGCGGGCCAGGTACAGCTGCGGGCAGTCCGGAGACCACAGGCGGGGATTCTCCAGGCGGAAATCCTGCACCACGGTGCGTCCGTCGTAGATTTCGGCCACGGAACGGGTTTCGGCCACCACATGCTCCACTATTTTGCCCGGCTGCTCCTCCTTGTACAGGATGCGGGTGCAGATGCGGGCAATCTGGGGCTTGTCCGTCTTTAGGGTAACCTGCTGGAGCACGGTGGCAAAGCCTTCCCGGACCCGGGAAGTGACATACGTTCCCCAGTGGGCCACGGACGTCTTTTCCGTCCGGGTTAGCCAGACGTTGCGGTAGATGCCGCCGCCGGGATACCAGCGGGAGCTTTCCGGCTGGTTGTCCAGGCGTATCTCTATCCGGTTCTCCCCTTCCCGAAGGAAGGCGGTCAGGTCCACGGCCCAGGAGGCATAACCGTATGGCCAGCCGCCAGCATCGGCCCCGTTTACATATACTTTCGCATTGGAAAAGGCCCCGTCCACTTCCAGGCCGATGTCCTTGCCCAGGTCATCGGCACACAGTTCCAGCGTTTTGCTGTACACAGCCTCCCCCCACCAGGGCAACTTGCCGGTTTCTCCGGGGTTCTCCTGGGCGAAGGCGCCCTCCACACCCCAGTCGTGCGGCAGGTCCAGTACGCGGGTTTCCCCGTCCTTGGCGAAAGTCCATCCCTTGTTCCAACTTTCCCGCCCGGCCGGCTGGGCCTGGGCAATCACTGCGGCCGACAGCAGCAGCAGCGCCATGGCGACAATTTTCCTCATAACAATCAGTTTGCTTCGCGAAGTTAGTGATATTTTGCCGATTCGGCAAAAAAGCTTATTTTTGTACAAACAGTATTTACGTATGAAACGGATTGTGGTTTTGTTCGCCCTGGCGGTCCTGGAGGCAGCTGCCTGGGGCCAGGCCGATGGCAAAGTGACCAAGGCCAATTATGGCCTGGCCGAAAGGTTTTCTTCCAAGAAAACGGGGCAGATGGTGTATTCCACCCGCATCCGGCCCAACTGGTTTGCCGGAAGCGACCGCTTCTGGTACGCGTGGAAAACGGCCGACGGAACCCGCTATTACCTGGTGGACGCCGCCAGCGGCACCAAGAAGGAAATCTTCGACCGGGAAAAACTGGCCCGCCAGCTCACGGAGATTACCCGGGACCCGTACGACGCCCTCCACCTCCCCCTGCAGGGCCTGGAACTCAAGGATGACAAGCGCTTCCAGTGGGACGTGAAGTCCAAGGCCGTGAAGAAGGATTCGCTGGGCAACCACACCGACAAATTTGTGGAATACCGCTTCTATTACGACATAGACACCCGGGAACTCACCTGGGACACGGAAGAGCACCAGCCGGAGTATCCCCACTGGGCCAACGTGTCGCCGGACGGCAGCCTGGGCGTTTACCTGAAGGGGCACAACCTGTACGTCATGGACCGGGAGAACCTGAAAAAGGCCGCCCGGGATGCGAAGGACTCCACCCTGGTGGAACGCGCACTCACCACGGACGGCACCAGGGACTTCTCCTGGGACGGGGACAACTACAGCGGGGACACGGAGAAGGACTCCACGGCCCGCACCCCGGCGGGCATCCTGTGGGCCCCGGACGGACGCCACTTTGCCACCCTGCGCTGGGACATGTCCCGCATCCAGGAGCTGTGGGTTATCAATTCCCTGGCCAAGCCGCGTCCGGAGCTGGAGACCTACCACTACCAGCTGCCGGGAGAACCCGGCCCCCGGGGCTACCTGTACGTGTTTGACCTGGACGGAAACTCCCGGCAGATTGCCTGGAACGCCTTCAAGGACCAGGACGGGGAGATTGTCCGGGAGCGCCACCTGGCCGCCGACCGCCAGAAAGAATACCTCGGCAGCTGCTGGATGGGCGGGGACAGCCATTTCTATCTGCTGCGCCGCAGCCGGGACCTCAAGCGGGCCGACCTGTGCCGGGTGGACATCGGCGCAGACAGCACCCGTACCGTGGTGTCCGAAAGGATGAACACCTACGTGGAAACCCGTACGCCGCGCTTCCTCCCCAATGGGGATTTCCTGTGGTGGAGCGAGCGCAACGGCTGGGCCAACATCTACCTGTACGGGGCCGACGGCACCCTGAAAAAGAACCTCACCGAGGGCTCCTTCCATGTAGAGGACGTGCTGGGTGTGGCCAACGGGTACTTTGTGATGAGCGCCTGCGGGATGAACCCCGGGGAGAACCCCTACCAGATGCACAACTACCGCGTACCGCTCTCGGGCGGCGCCCCGGTGCAGCTGGACATGGACGACATGGATGTCCTGGCTACGGCTTCCGACAACGGGAAGTACCTGGTGGCCAACTACTCCCGGGTAGATACCACGCCGGCGGTCTGCCTCATTGCCACCGCCTCGGGCAAGCGTACCGCCCTGGAAGAGGCCGACCTCTCCCGGCTCCTTGCCGCCGGCTACAAGTTCCCGGAGCGCTTCAAGGTGAAGGCGGCCGACGGCATTACGGACCTCTGGGGAGAAATGCACAAGCCCTTCGACTTCGACTCCACCAAGGTGTACGCCATTGCCGACTACGTGTACCCCGGCCCGCAGGTGGAGGCCAACGAGGTGAGCTGGCGCTTCAACCTGCGCACAGACCGCCTGGCCCAGCTGGGCATGATTGTCATTACCGTGGGCAACCGCGGCGGCCACCCCAACCGGTCCAAGTGGTACCACAACTACGGCTACGGCAACCTGCGGGACTACGGCCTGGAAGACCAGAAATACGCCATCCAGCAGCTGGGCGCCCGGCACAGTTACATAGACCTGGACCGCGTGGGCATCCACGGCCACTCCGGCGGTGGTTTCATGTCCACGGCGGCCATCCTCACCTATCCGGACTTCTTCAAGGCGGCCGTCTCCTGCGCCGGCAACCACGACAACAGCATCTACAACCGCTGGTGGAGCGAGCAGCACCACGGCGTCCAGGAAAAGGTTTCCCAGGGCGACACCTCCTTTGTCTATCACATCCAGACCAACCAGGAACTGGCGTCCCGCCTGAAGGGGCACCTGATGCTGGTGCACGGAGACCAGGACAACAACGTGAATCCCGCCGGCACCATCCGCGTGATGGACGCCCTCATCAAGGCCGACAAGCGCTTCGAATTCGTGCTCCTGCCCGGACAGCGCCACGGGTTCGGGGACATGAACGAATATTTCTTCTGGAAAATGGCCGACTGGTATTCCCGCTGGCTCATGGGCGACCGGCGGGAACGCTCCGTGGACATAGCAGAGATGAACAACGACTAACCACAGGCGCCCCTTCGGGTAAAAAAATGGACTGGATTGTTACAGAAATAGACGGAAAAGTGGCCTCCATCGCGGCCGATTACAGGCATTTCAAGCGCATCGCCGCCGAGGTGGCCGCCCTGCCCCCGGAATCCGTGGGCTCGGTGGGCACGCGGAAAATCTCTACGGAAGAGCTGCAGGAGGCCGCCCGCTTCCTGGCCTGGGAAGACCTCCGCCTGTTTGGCTCGAACTTCCAGAAAGGGGTGTGGAAGGGCCTGTACGACCTCTCCCACGGCACCCGGGAAGACCTGCGGCTGTACAGCTATTCGGAACTGGCGGCCCGGGTGGGCAACCCCCTGGGCGTACGGGCCGTAGCCCACGCCGTGGCCATGAACCCGGTGGCCTACGTAATTCCCTGCCACCTGATTGTGCCCAAGGAGTCCATGGACCGTATGAACGACATCCGGGCCACGGCTCTGGGCACCCTCTTCAAGGGCAGCGACCTTTATCTGCTGAACGCCATCGAAGTGGGTGACTATGCCTATGGCTCGGACGTAAAACGCGAGCTCATCAAGCTGCAGCTGGGGAAATAGCCTTATATTTGGGCCCCGGCCTCTGCCTCGGCTTCCTTCACCATTTCCTCATTGGCCGAGATGTAGATTTCTACCCGGCGGTTCTGGGCCCGGCCCGCCTCCGTGTCGTTGTCGGCCACCGGGAAATTGTAGGACAGTCCCTCGGCCGTCATGCGGTCTTTGTCTATGCCCTTGCCCCGGAGATACTTCTCCACGGATTCGGCCCGCTGGGCAGAGACCTTCTGGTTGGCCTGCTCCGAGCCCACGTTGTCCGTATGGCCGTAGATGGTGAAGTTGGTCTCCGGCATGTCGGCCATTTCCACGGCAAACTTATCCAGCTGCTCCTTGGCGGCCGCCTTGAGGGTGGACTTGTTGAAGTCGAACAGGATGCCGCTGTCGAAGGTGACCTTGATGGCCTTGAGGCCGTTCACATCTGTAACCGTCTCTACCTGCGCATTTTCCAGCTCGGCCAGGGCGGCGGCTTTCTCGTCCATCTTCTTGCCGATGATGGCGCCGGAACCCGTGCCCACCACCGTGCCGATGGCCGCGCCGATGGCGGCTCCCGTTCCGTCACCGCCAATCAGATAGCCGATTCCGGCACCCAGGGCGGCACCGGCACCGCCGCCGATGAGGGAACCCGAAGCTGTTTTGGACATGCCGCAGCCCGCCAACAGGACGCCGCAAAGGATGAAGGATAAGATCTTTTTCATCTTGTTATCATTAAATGTTAAACCATTCCTACCGGGACGCACCACGTTTTGGTGCATTTCCACTTTGTACAAAGATACAAAAAAGCATGGACACTTGTTGGCTTTATAGGCAAAAACGAAAAAAACACAAAAAAAATTTGCAGGTTCACAAAAAAGCCTTACCTTTGTAATCCCGTTCGCGGAAATAGCTCAGTTGGTAGAGCACGACCTTGCCAAGGTCGGGGTCGCGAGTTCGAGTCTCGTTTTCCGCTCCAGCAGCCTCAGGTTCTCCTGGGGCTTTTTCTTTTCCCCGTCCGGGAATATACAAGAAGCCCGTCCCTTTTGACGGGGGCGGGCAAAAAGGAAGGTTCAGGTTTTGGAACCCTGTCTTACTCTGCTGCGGCAGGGGCCTCGGCGGGCGATTCCGCTGTTGCGGGAGCCTCGGCGGCCTTCTTGGCGCGGCTGCGGCGGGTGGTCTTCTTGGCCTCTTTCTTGCCGGAAGCAAGGGCGGCCTCGTTGAAGTCTACAAACTCTACCAGAACCAGTTCGGCGGCGTCACCGCTGCGGAAACCGGTGTGGAGGATACGGAGGTATCCGCCCGGACGGTCGGCCACCTTGGGGGCGATGGTGCGGAAGAGTTCGGCCGTAGCCTCTTTGTCCTTCAGATAGCTGAAGACAACGCGGCGGGAGTGGGTGGTATCTTCTTTGGACTTGGTGATGAGGGGCTCTACGTAAGGCTTCAGGGCCTTGGCCTTGGCCTCGGTAGTGGTGATCCTCTTCTTCATGATGAGGGAGGATGCCATGTTGGCGAGCATTGCCTTGCGGTGACCGCTCTTACGACCAAGATGATTGACTGCTCTATTGTGTCTCATTGTTAAACGATCTTTTTCTTAGGTTCAATATTGTACTTGGTGACATCCATGCCGAAGGAAAGCTTCATCTTCTCTACCAGGAGATCGATCTCGTTCAGGGACTTGCGGCCGAAGTTGCGGAACTTCATGAGCTCCGGACGGCTGTAGGACACCAGGTCGGCGAACGTGTCGATATCGGCGGCTTTCAGGCAGTTGAAGGCCCTCACGGAGAGGCCCATGTCGGAAAGCTTGGTAAGAAGCAGATGACGCATCCTCAGGGATTCCTCGTCAAGTTCCTTGCTGTCGCTCTCTACGGAAGACTCGATGGAAATCTTCTTGTCGTCGGTGAACAGCTTGAAATGGTAGATGAGGATGTTGGCTGCATCCTGCAGGGCAACTTCCGGGGAGATGGAACCGTCGGTGACAATCTCCAGGTTCAGCTTTTCATAGTCGGTCTTCTGTTCCACGCGGTAGTTTTCCACGGTCCAGTTCACCTTCTTGATGGGCGTGTAAATGGCGTCCACGGGAATGGTCCCGATGGGCGTATTCTCGTCGCGCTGTTCCTCGGCCGGGACAAAACCGCGGCCCTTGGTGATGGTCAGGGAGATTTCTATCTTGACGGAGGGCTCCAGCGAGCAGATGTGCAACTCGGGATTCAACACCTTGAAAGAAGACAATCCTTTAGAGATGTCCTCAGCGGTAAATTCGGATTTGCCGCTGATGGTGATGTTCGCCACCTCGGAATCTACAGTGTCCACCATCCTGCGGAAGCGTACCTGCTTCAGGTTCAGGATAATGTCCTGCATACCCTCAATCACGCCGGGAAGGGTCTGGAACTCGTCCTGGACACCGTTCACCTGGATTTGGGAGATGGCGAAACCTTCCAAAGAGGCCAGCAGGATGCGGCGGAGGGCATTGCCGATGGTCTGTCCGTAGCCAGGCTCAAGGGGTCTGAACTCGAAACGGCCCACGGTGTCGGTGCCTTCGAGCATGATCACCTTGTCGGGTTTCTGAAATGCTAAGATTGCCATGGTTTTGGGGGTGTTAAATTCTGTTACTTGGAGTAGAGGTCAACGATCAGCTGTTCGTTGATGTTCTCGGGGATTTCCTCGCGGGCGGGAACATTCAGGAACTTGCCGGAGAGATTGTTGCCGTCGCACTCGAGCCAGGAGTACTTGGTGGCCGACGCCACGCTGCTCTGGATAACCTCCAGGCTCTTGGAACGTTCGCGCACGGCAATCACCTGACCGGGCTTCACCTGGCAGGAGGGGATGTTGCAGATGGCACCGTCCAGGGTGATGTGACGGTGAAGGACCAGCTGACGGGCGGCGGCACGGGTGGGAGCGAAGCCCAGACGGTACACCAGGTTGTCCAGGCGGGCCTCCAGCAGGAGAATGAGGTTTTCACCGGTCTGGCCCTTCATGCGGGCTGCACGGGCGTAGGTATTGCGGAACTGACGCTCCAGCACACCGTACATGTACTTCACTTTCTGCTTCTCCTTGAGCTGGGTGCCGTATTCCTTCTGCTTCTTGCGCTTGGCGGCCAGGCCATGCTGTCCGGGAGGCGTATTTCTCTTTTCGAAGGTCTTGTCAGGGCCATAGATGGGCTCGCCGAATTTACGGGCGATGCGGGTGGTAGGACCAGTATATCTTGCCATTTTAGTTCTCCTTTAATGATTAGACTTTGCGGCGGCCCTTGGGACGGCAACCGTTGTGCGGCATCGGGGTGACGTCGATGATCTCGGTTACGGTGATACCCGCGTTGTTGATGGTGCGGATGGCGGACTCACGTCCGGAACCCGGGCCCTTTACATAGCACTTGACCTTGCGCAGGCCAGCGTCTAAAGCGGTCTTGGAGGCGTCTTCGGCGGCCATCTGAGCGGCGTACGGCGTGTTCTTCTTGGAACCGCGGAACCCGCACTTGCCAGCGGAAGACCAGCTGATCACCTGACCCTGGGCGTTGCACAGGGACACGATGACGTTGTTGAAGGTCGATGAAATATGGGCTTCGCCATAAGCCTCAACCTTGACAACTCTTTTCTTGGTAGTTGTAGTTTTCTTTGCCATAATTCATCGGACTTTACTTGGTTGCTTTCTTCTTGTTGGCAACGGTCTTCTTCTTACCCTTGCGGGTACGGGCGTTGTTTTTGGTACTCTGTCCGCGGACAGGAAGGCCTGCACGGTGGCGGATGCCTCTGTAGCAACCGATATCCATGAGGCGCTTGATATCCATCTGCACGGAGCTGCGGAGCTCGCCTTCAATCTTGTACTCACTGTTGATGAGGTTACGGATGGCGGCAATCTGCTCGTCGTTCCAGTCTCCCACTTTGATGGAGCGTTCAATACCACAGGTGTCCAGAATCTTCCGGGCGCTGCTGCGGCCAATACCGAAGATGTAGGTGAGCCCTATCTCTCCGTGTTTGTTGTTCGGTAAATCAACACCGGCTATTCTTGCCATATTCTATCTGTACTTTTATTAGTTACACATTAACCCTGGCGCATCTTGAACTTGGGGTTCTTCTTGCAGATAACGTACAGGCGGCCTTTACGCCGGACAATCTTGCAGTCTTCGCTGCGTTTCTTGATGGAGGTCTTGACTTTCATCGTTATCTAATTTTTTATTTGTATCTGAAAGAAATTCTTCCTTTGGTCAAATCGTAAGGTGAGATTTCCACTTTGACCCGGTCACCGAGAAGGATATGGATAAAGTTCATCCTCATCTTACCTGAAATGTTGCAGAGGAGGACATGACCGTTCTCCAGCTCGACGCGAAACATGGCGTTGGGGAGGGTCTCAATCACAGTTCCATCCTGCTCGATAGCTACTTGTTTGGACATAGTTGAAATAACACTTTAAAATTTGATTGAACCATCTTTCTCTATGTAGTCGAAAGTGGAAAGCTGTTCGGCCCGGCCTTTCCGGACAACAACCGTAAGCTCGTAATGCGCCGCGTTCTTGTGATCGGCCGTGTGTACTGCCCAACCATTTCTTGCAAGATACACACCCCGGCCGCCCGCACAGATCATCGGCTCAATACAAATGGTCATTCCGCTTTGGAGGCGTGCGCCGTGGCCCCTTCTCCCGTAATTGGGGATGCCGGGTTCCTCGTGCATCTGCTTTCCCACTCCGTGTCCTTCCAGTTCGCGGACAACGGAAAAACCGAATGACTCTGCATACGACTGCACCGCGTATCCGATATCGCCCGTCCGATTGCCTGCCACGGCCGCCTCGATTCCCTTGTACAGGGACGCCTTGGTGGCATCCAGGAGCTTCCGGGTTTCGGCGTCCACCTCCCCTACCGGGAAGGTGTAGGCCGAATCTCCGTTGTATCCTTTGTACAGGGTTCCGCAATCTACGGAAACGATGTCTCCCTCTTCCAGGGGGCGGTCGTTGGGAAATCCGTGGACCACAACATCGTTTACGCTCATGCAGAGCGCTGCCGGGAAGCCCTCGAAACCTTTGAAAGAAGGTTCGGCACCGTGATCACGGATAAAGGTCTCGGCCACCTCGTTCAACTTCGCAGTTGTCACACCGGGGGCGACCAGCTTACCGACCTCTGCCAGTGTACGGGACACCAGATCTCCGTTGATGCGCAGGAGCTCGATTTCTTCTTCTGTCTTGGGCCTTATCATTCTGCTTTCAACAATACATTCAACAATTACATGCCCGAACGTCCGGTGAGCCGGCCGGTCTTCATGAGTCCGTCGTAGTGGCGCATCAGGAGGTAGCTCTCGATTTGCTGGAGCGTATCCAGGACCACACCCACGAGGATGAGCAGCGAGGTGCCGCCGAAGAAGCTGGCAAACTGGTTGTTCACGCCCAGCACATTGGCCAGGGCGGGCAGACATGCGATAATGCCAAGGAAGATGGAACCCGGAAGGGTTACCTTGGTCATGATGCTGTCCAGGTATTCGGCCGTCTTCTTGCCGGGCTTGACGCCGGGAATGAACCCGCCGTTCTTCTTCATGTCTTCGGCCATCATGGTGGGATTCACGGTGACGGCGGTATAGAAATACGTGAAGACAACCACAAGCAGGAAGAACACCACATTATACCAGACAGTGGTATAGCTGGAGAAGGCGGCGGCGATGCCACGGGTGGCATCGTAGCGGCCCAGCAGCATGGGGAACATCATGAGGGCCTGGGCAAAGATGATGGGCATCACACCGGCAGCGTTGATCTTGAGGGGGATGTACTGACGCACACCGCCGTACTGCTTGTTGCCGATGACGCGTTTGGCATACTGCACGGGCACCTTGCGGACTGCCTGCACCAGGGCGATGGCAGCCAGGATGACGAGCACCCACACGACCATTTCCACCACGAACATGAGCGGGCCGCCCACGCCGTTGCCGGAGAATTTCTGGCCGGCCTCGGCCACCAGGGCGTACGGCAGACGCGCCACGATACCAATCATGATGATGAGGGAAATGCCGTTGCCGATACCGCGGTCCGTGATGCGTTCACCCAGCCACATGACGAACATGGAGCCGGCCATCAGGATGACGGTGGACACCAGGTTGAACATGAAGGGGCTCCAGGACACGGTGCGCGCGGCGGCGGGAATCATGCCGGCCACGTAGGCGGGACCCTGGATAGCCAGCACCAGGATGGTGAGGTAGCGGGTAATCTGGTTCATCTTCCGGCGGCCGGACTCGCCCTCCATCTGCATCTTGCGGAAGGACGGGACGAACATGCCCAGCAGCTGGACGATGATGGATGCCGAGATGTACGGCATCACACCGAGGGCGAAGATACTGGCATTGCCGAAAGCACCGCCGGAGAACATGTTCAGCAGTCCGACGAGGCCTTCCTGGGTGCCGCTGATACCGCCCTTCAGGACCTCGGGATCCAGGCCCGGAAGGAGGATGAAGCTGCCCAGGCGGTAAACCAGGATAAGCAGGATGGTGTAACCTATCCGCTTACGCAGTTCCTCGATGTTGTAAATGTTGCGGATTGTTTCAATAAACTTCTTCATCGCATCTATTCGATTACGGTTGCTTTACCACCGGCAGCCTCAATCTTTGCAACAGCGGACTGGGAGAAGGCATGGGCCTTCACCTCCACGGCAGCGGTGATTTCACCATTGCCCAGCACTTTGATGAGGTCGTTCTTGGAAGCGATACCGGCGCCGATGAAGGTGTCGGCGTCCATCTCCTTGAGGCCCAGCTTCTCGCTGAGGGCCTGGATGGTGGCCACGTTGACAGCCTTGAAGGCGACACGGGTAGGGTTCTTGAAGCCGAACTTGGGAAGACGCCGCTGGATGGGCATCTGGCCGCCTTCGAAACCTAGCTTGTGCTCGTAACCGGCGCGGGCCTGTGCACCCTTGGTACCACGGGTGGCGGTGCCACCTTTACCGGAACCCTGGCCGCGGCCGACGCGCTTGCTGTTATGGGTTGCGCCCTTTGCGGGCTTCAGATTATCAAGTTTCATCTCTTTGCTCCTCCTTAGTCAATTACTTCATAAGTAACCAGATGGGCCACTTTGGCCAGCATACCGCGGGTAATGGGCGTGTCTTCCACTTCCACGGTCTGGTGCATCCGGTGGATACCGAGAGTCTTGAGGTTTGCGATCTGACGCTTGGTCTCTCCGTTCTTGGAGCGGACCTGGGTAATCTTAAGCTTTGCCATAGTCTCTCTGGATTAACCGTTAAACACTTTGCTCATGGGAATGCCGCGAAGGCCGGCCACGGTATAGGCGTCACGCATCTCCGTGAGGGCCTGAATGGTGGCCTTCACCAGGTTGTGCGGGTTGGAAGAGCCCTTGCTCTTGGCCAGTACGTTCTGGATTCCCGCGCTCTCGAACACGGCACGCATGGCACCGCCGGCCTTCACACCGGTACCGGGGGCAGCGGGTTTCATGAACACCTCTGCACCGCCGAAACGGGCAATCTGCTCGTGCGGGATGGTGGTGTTGATGACGGGAACTTTCACCAGATTCTTCTTTGCATCCTCTACGCCTTTGGCGATAGCGGCGGTAACCTCGTTTGCCTTGCCCAGGCCATAGCCTACGACACCGTTCTCGTCGCCCACGACGACAATGGCGGCAAAGCGGAAGTGACGACCACCCTTGGTGACCTTGGTAACACGGTTGATGGCTACCAGTCTGTCCTTGAGCTCAAGGTCAGAGGTCTTTACTCTTTTTACATTTGAATTTGCCATAGTAGTCTCAATGATTAGAATACGAGGCCGCCTTCACGGGCAGCGTCTGCCAAACTTTTAACTCTGCCATGGAAGAGGTAACCTCCGCGGTCGAAAGCCACCTGGGTGATGCCGGCGGCCAGGGCTCGCTCGGCGATGGCCTTGCCCACGATGGCGGCGGCTTCGGTGCCCTTCTTTCCTTTGGTCTGGGAGGCCAGGGCCTTGTCGTTGGATGCGGCGGCCACCAGGGTCTTGCCCTCGAGGTCGTTCACCACCTGGACATAGATCTGCTTGTTGGAGCGGAACACGACCATGCGGGGACGCTCGGCTGTGCCATTGACGTGCTTGCGGATACGGTAGTGAATCCGTCTTCTTCTTTCAATTCTATTCAATGCCATAACTTATTCCTCCTAATTATTTGGCAGATGCGGTCTTGCCGGCCTTGCGGCGGAGCTGCTCTCCGGCGAACTTGATACCCTTGCCCTTATAAGGTTCGGGACGGCGGAAGCTGCGGATCTTGGCAGCCACCTGGCCAACCAGCTGCTTGTCGGCGCTCTTGAGGATGAGAACGGGGTTCTCTCCCTTACGCACCTGCGGGGTTTCGGCAGTAACTTCCTTGGGGAGCATGATCTGGATGTCGTGGGAATAACCCAGGGACATCGTGAGCAGCTGGCCCTGAGCGGCCACGCGGTAACCTACGCCCACGAACTCCTGCTTGATGGTGAAACCCTCGCTCACGCCCACCACCATGTTGTGGACAAGGGCGCGGTACAGGCCGTGCATGGAGCGGAAGCGGGGAAGGTCGCTGGGACGCTCGAACTTGATTTCATTTCCCTCGATGGTCACTTTGATGTCCGGATCCACTTTCTGGGACATCTCGCCAAGAGGGCCTTTCACCTTCACTACGTTGCCGTCCAGGAGCTCTGCCTTGGTGCCAGCGGGAAGGACTACAGGTAATTTACCGATTCTTGACATAATTGTATAGGTTGTTCAATTAGTAAACATAGCAAATAACCTCACCGCCCACATTCAGCTCCTTGGCTTCCTTGTCGGTGATGACGCCCTTGGAGGTGGACAGGATGGCGATGCCCAGGCCGTTCAGGACGCGGGGCATACCGGCCACATCGGCATACTTGCGGAGACCGGGGGAGCTCACGCGCACAATGCTCTTGATGGCGGCCGCTTTGGTTTCCGGATGGTACTTGAGGGCGATTTTGATGGTGTTGCAAGGGGAACCCTCCACAATCTTGTAGCTGAGGATGTAGCCCTTCTCGCACAGAATCTTGGTAATGGCCACCTTCATGTTGGAGGCGGGGACTTCCACCACCTTCTTGCCAGCCATGTAGGCGTTACGGATTCTGGTCAGATAATCTGCAATAGGATCAGTCATTTTTTTGTCTTTTTGTGGACCGGCGCTACTGGCGCGCCCGATATCCGATTGTTAATAATATATTACCAGCTGGCCTTCTTGACGCCCGGGATGAGGCCCTGGGAGGCCATTTCGCGGAACTGGATACGGCTGAGGCCGAAGTCACGCATATAACCCTTGGGACGACCGGTGAGGGAGCAGCGGTTGTGGAGACGTACGGGGCTGGAGTTCTTGGGGAGCTTGTCCAGGGCGGCGTAATCGCCGGCCTCTTTGAGAGCGGCCCGCTTGGCGGCGTACTTTGCAACTAATTTCGCGCGTTTCACTTCGCGAGCTTTCATTGATTCCTTTGCCATGCTTCTATCTTAGTTATTGTGTTTCTTGAACGGGAGGCCGAAAGCCTTCAGAAGGGCGTAGGCCTCTTCGTCGGTCTTGGCGGTGGTTACGAAAGTGATTTCGACACCGTGAATGCGCGGGTTCTTGTCGATTTCAATTTCGGGGAAGATGATCTGCTCCTTGATACCCAGGGTGTAGTTGCCCTGGCCGTCCATTTTCTCCGAGATGCCGTTGAAGTCGCGGATACGGGGGAGGGCCACCCGGATGAGGCGCTCCAGGAACTCGTACATGCGGACGTCGCGGAGGGTTACCTTGGCGCCGATGGGCATGCCCTTACGGAGCTTGAAGTTGGAGATGTCCTTGCGGGAGGAAGTGATTACGGCCTTCTGGCCGGCGATGACGGACAGTTCCTCGGCAGATTCCTCCACCATCTTCTTGTCCTGGGTAGCATCGCCCACGCCTTCGTTGAGGGTAATCTTCACCAGGCGGGGAACCTGCATCACGGTGGTGTAGGAGAACTGCTTCATGAGAGCGGGTACGATCTCCTCCTTGTATGCCTTTTTGAGGTCGGGGGTATATCCCTTGGGAAGTGCCTGGACTTCTGCGGGTTTGTTAGTCTTCTTTGCCATAATTACTTGATCTCCTCTCCGGTTGTTTTAGCATAGCGGATTTTCTTGTCTCCCTCCATCTTGTGGCCGACCTTGGTGGGTTTGCCATTGCCGTCCATCAGCTGGACATTGGAGATATGGATACCGGCCTCCTGCTTGATGATACCGCCCTGGGGGGCCTTGGGGTTGGGCTTGGTGTGCTTGGACACCATGTTGACGCCTTCCACGATGACGCGGTCCTTCTCACGGATTACCTCCAGGACCTTTCCGGTCTTGCCCTTGTCGTTACCGGCATTCACATACACGGTATCGCCTTTCTTGATATTGAACTTTTTCATGACTTCTAATCTTTAAAGGACCTCCGGTGCCAGTGAAACAATCTTCATATAGTTCTCGCGCAGTTCGCGGGCCACGGGGCCGAAGATACGGGTACCGCGGAGCTCGCCGGCGCCGTTCAGGAGAACGCAGGCGTTCTCGTCGAAACGGATGTAGGAGCCGTCCGGACGGCGGATTTCCTTCTTGGTGCGCACCACCACAGCCTTGGTGACGGTTCCCTTCTTGATTTCGCCGCCGGGGATGGCGCTCTTGACGGTTACGACGATGGTCTCGCCGATGGTAGCGTAACGGTGGCGGGTACCACCCAGTACACGGATGCACAGGACCTCCTTTGCACCGCTGTTGTCAGCCACCTGTAAACGTGATTCCTGCTGTATCATAACTACTTGACTTTTTCTACAATTTCTACTAATCTCCAGTTCTTGGTCTTGCTAAGCGGACGGGTTTCCATGATGCGCACGGTGTCCCCTTCGGAGCACTCGTTCTTGGCGTCCTCTGCGACGAACTTGGTGGTCTTCTTTACGAACTTGCCGTAAATAGGATGCTTCTCATGGGTTTCCACCGCCACGACGATGGTCTTGTCCATCTTGTTGCTGACCACGATACCTACTCTTTCCTTGCGAAGATTTCTTTCCATAATGCAATCTTGCTTTAGTTCTGCTGTTTCTCTTTCTGGGCCAGGATGGTGATCATACGGGCAATATCCTGACGGGTCTTTCTGATTTTGGAGGTGTCCTCCAGCGGAGAGATCACATGATTGAGTTTCATGGTGTCGAGGTTGTTCTTCTCGATCTCGATGCGGTCGCGCAGGTCGGCGATGCTCATCTCGCGTACTTCAGATACTTTCATTTCTTTCTCCTCCAATGGTTATTCTTCTACATAATCCCTGCGGACCACGAACTTGGTGGCAACGGGGAGCTTGTTGGCGGCAAGACGCATGGCCTCTTTGGCGACGGCCAGGGATACGCCCTCGGCCTCGAAGAGGATACGGCCCGGCGTGATGGGAGCGACAAAGCCCTGAGGGTCGCCCTTACCTTTACCCATACGGGTATCCAGCGGCTTGGCGGTGAACGGCTTCACGGGGAAGACACGGATCCAGATCTGACCTTCACGGTTCATCCTACGGGAAATGGCCTGACGGGCAGCCTCGATCTGCTGGGCAGTGAGCCAGCAGTTCTCCAGGTTCTTGAGGCCGAAAGAGCCGAATGCGAGCTGGTTTCCGCGGCCGGAATTGCCCTTCATGCGGTTTTTCTGTTCCCTTCTGAATTTTGTTCTTTTAGGCTGTAACATTGCTGTAATGTTTTTAAAATATCCTTATTTGTCCCTAACTCATTGAAACTCAGCTGGTTGGGTGCTTTTTGCTCCAATTTCGGGATTGCAAAGTTACAAAATTTTTTCAAATACACAAACTTTTTTGCCTATTTTTTAAACATTTTCGACCGCGGTTTTTGAATATTAATATACTGATTTCCACTTGATTCCATTCTATGGTGAAAAATTTTCCCTCTCATTTTCGACCGGAGCTGTCCGGCGCCGGAATTTATACAAACGGCGCCGGAATTTATACAAACGGCGCCCTTTCTTGTCATTCTGAGCGAAGCGAAGAATCTCTTCCTTCCGGCAAGAGGAATCCGTTTGGTAAAATATTTGCAAAACACTACCTTTGCGTCCATGAAACGGGCCCTTCATACCGCTTTGCTCCTGCTGCTGCTTGTTGTGCCGGCTCAGTCCTTCGCGCAGAACCACATCCGGCGCGCGATGGACCGCGCCCGGGAGCAGCGGGAAAAGGCCGCCCTGGTGGTGGTGAACAGCGAAAACGGGAACAGCGGAGGCGGATACCTCCGTTTCACGGTGGACGAGCAGGGGGACACCACCTACCTGGACGTGCTGGAGCCCATCTGGATCTTTGCCCGGAACAAGGGAAACAGCAAAAACTGGCGGGAGTACTACAAGCTGGTGTGGCGTTTCGGCCGCGTGTATCCCTATGCCCAGGCGGCGGGATCCCTGGTGGCCCAGGTAGACAGCATCGTAGAGGCCCAGCATTACGGACGCTTCAAGCGGGACCGCTACATCTCAGGGGTGCAGACGGAGCTTTTCAAGAGCTTCGAGGGCTCCATGCGCAAAATGTCCATCCAGCAGGGCGCCCTGCTCATCAAGCTCATCGCCCGGGAAACGGGGCAGTCGCCCTATCAGATTATCAAGGACTACAAAAGCGGCGTCACCGCCGGTTTCTGGCAGGGCGTGGCCCGGCTCTTCGACAACAACCTGAAGGAAGATTACGACCCGGAGGGGGAAGACAAGGACATAGAAGAGCTTGTCCAAATCTGGAACGAGGGGCACTTCCGGGACCTCTACTGGTCCATCTTCTGGGAAGAACCCCCGGTGGTGGAAGTGCCGGAAATATCTTTATAGACCACGGAAAGGCCGTTTTCGCGGTCGAAGACCATCCAGTTGGAACTGTCGAACCAGTCCGAGAGCAGCAGCAGGCGGGCTTTTCCCACCGGCATGTCCACCCGGCAGTGATAATGGCCGAAGATGAAGTAGTCTACCGGCTCCGGGAAGGCGGCGCAATACTTGTACAGCGGCTCCTCCGGGCCCTTGAACACATAGCGCTCCCGCTTGCTGGCACGGGAACTGGCGCTCCAGCCCATTCCCCAGCGGAAAGCCAGCCAGGGATGCAGGGTGGCAAACAGGCGCTGCGCCACCCGGTTGTGGAAAATGCCCTGAATCACCCGGTACTGCCAGTTCACCGGTCCCAGGCCGTCACCATGCCCCAGGCAAAAGCGCTTCCCCCCTATCTCCACCACCATCGGCTGGCTCAGGCGTCTGATGCCCAGGTCTTCAAAATACTGGTAACTCCAGTAGTCGTGGTTCCCCGGAAAGAAATACACCTTGACGCCCGCATCCAGCAAATCCAGCAGGGCGGCAAAGACGCGCACATAGCCCCGGGGAACCACGTCGCGGTACTCGTGCCAGAAATCCCAGATGTCCCCCAGCATGTACAGGGACTCGGTCCTGGCGGGGTCTATGCTGCGCAGGAAGGCCACAAAACGCGCTTCCCGGCCGGCGGGATTGTCCCGCTGAAGCCCCAGATGCGTGTCGGAGACAAAATAGGTGAGGGTACGTTCCACTAGGCAAAGACAAAGATAAGGACAGCCACCAGCAGGCAGTACAGGGCGAACCAGGAAAGCTTGGCCTTCTTGACGATGGCAATCATGACCTTGCAGGCAAACAGACCGCTAAGGAAAGCCGCCACAAAGCCCAGCACCAGCGCCGGCACGCCCACGCCGCCGCCCGGGGCCCCGCCGCCCAGAGCCACCTTCAGCAGGTCCAGCAGCTGCTCGCCGATGATGGGGATAAGCACCATCAGGAAAGAGAACTGCGCCATGGCCTCCCGCTTCACGCCCGCGAGCAGTCCCACGGCGATGGTGCTGCCGCTACGGGACACCCCGGGAGCGACGGCGAAAGCCTGCGCCACGCCCACCACCAGGGCCTGCCAATAGGAAATGCCGTTGCGCGTGTCCCTGGCCACGGGGGCCTTGATGCGGCGTCCCACATTGTCCGACACCAGCAGCAGGGCGGCCGTGACCAGCAGGCCGATTCCCACCTGCGTCAGCGACCCGTCGAACAGGGCGTCCACCCGGTCCTTCAGCAGGAAGCCCACCAGGGCCACCGGAATGAGGGACACCAGGATCTTGCACACATAATCTGTCTGGTCATTGTACCGGAACTTGAAAAAGCCCTTCAGCAGCTCCCGGATAACGCCCCAGAACACCACCAGGGTGGCCAGCACGGTGGCCAGGTGCACCGTGACGGTAAAATCCAGGAAACCCTCGGCATCTGCGCCCAGCAGCTCCTTGAAAATCATCAGATGCCCGGAGCTGGAGACGGGAAGGAACTCCGTGAGCCCCTGGACAATGCCCAAAATAAAAGCCTGCCACCACTCCATATCACCTGTCCTTGAAATGGCCCATGATGGCAATGATCTCCACCACGATGCCCGCAATGATTACGATGGGGGCCGCAACCAGACGCCGCCAGTCGAACATGGCTTCGTTGAACACATTGGGGTCTTTGGAGCCGCCGCCCGACAGCAGCAGGAAACCGGCCACCATTACCAGCAGGCCGGCAATCATGAACTTGATTCCCTGGGCCGTGGTGGCCATTTGGTCTTGGTTGTTCTTCTTGAGAGGAGTCTTTGCCATACGCTAAAAACTATATACCCGGTCCCGGTCGTAACCCACCAGGCGGTTCACTACGATAAAGGTGCTGGCGGCACAGATGCCCACCCCGGACAGCACCATGATACCCATGGTCTTCAGGAGGGAATCCATGGTGAAAATCTGGAACATTTGCACGAATTCCTTCCTGAGCAGGAACAGGGCGCCCACCAGCAGCAGGATGGCCACCAGGGAGGCGAACAGGCCCTGCAGCACCGCCCGGCCCACAAAAGGCTTCCGGATGAAGGCGCGCGTGGCGCCCACCAGATGCATGGTATGGATGGAGAAGCGGTGGGAAAACAGGTCCAGCCGCACGGTGTTGGCTATGAGTACGAAAGAAATGAACAGCAGCAGCCCCACCAGCACCGCCAGCCCCAGCGAAATCTTCTGCAGGTTCTGGTTCAGGGCTTCCACCAGGGAAGTCTGGTACACCACTTCCTCTACCAGGGGAGAGGCCGAAAGCCGCCCCTTTACCAGCTCCAGGCTGTCGGCCGACACATAGGCCGCCTCCAGGTTCACGTCGATGGAAATGGGAACGGGCGCGCTCTCGAAGACATCCAGGAAGTCCCGGCCCAGCATGTCGGCCATTTCCTCCACGCCCTGCTCCCGGGAGATGAACGTGGTGGAGCGCACCCCCGGAAGGGCGGCCACCTGGTTTTCGTACTGCCGGGCCTCGTCTTCCCCCACCTGCTCCTTCAGCAGCACGGACACCTGCAGGTTCTCCTTGAAGTAGTCCGACACCGCCCGGGCGTTGATGAGCAACAGGGCGCCCACCCCCACCAGAAGCAGCACCATGGACAAACTGATGACGGTGGAAATCCAGGCGCTCACAAGGCGCCGGCGAATGGTTGTATTCTGCCGATTGGTGGCCATATTCCCCAATTTCGCCCCAAAGTTACGGAAAGCGGGGAAAAAGTCAAAAAAAAATGTTAACTTTGTAAGTTAAAATATAGTAACATGGGAGATTCCGCCAAGATTTTGTTCGTGAGTGCAGAGATGTGTCCGTATCTGCCGGAGACCGACATTGCCAAGCAGTGCCGGGAGCTCCCGCAGGGCATCCAGGAGCGTCGGAAGGAAATCCGCGCCTTCATGCCCCGGTACGGCTGCATCAACGAACGGAAGCACCAGCTGCATGAAGTCATCCGGCTCTCCGGCATGAACATCATCATTGGCGAGGTGGACCGTCCGCTGGTCATCAAGGTTGCCTCCATCGCATCGGCCCGCATCCAGGTCTATTTCATCGACAACGAAGATTACTTCCGCCGCAAACAGATTTACCGCGACGAGGAAGGCGGGTTCTTCCCGGACAACGGGGAACGGGCCATCTTCTTCGCCCGCGGTGTGCTGGAAACCGTGAAGAAGCTCCGCTGGGCCCCGGACATCATCCATTGCTCCGGCTGGATATCCCATGTGCTGCCCCTGTATCTCAAGAAAGCCTACAAGGACGACCCCATCTTCTCCCGTTCCAAAGTGGTCCTGTCCCTCTTTGACGACACGCCCGCAGAAGCGTTCGCCCCCGGTTTTTCCAAGACCGTCCTGTTCGGCGCCATCAAGCCCCAGGACGCCCCGCTCCCGGAAAATGCAGGCGGCATGGAACTTGCAAAATTAGCCGCCCAGTATGCCGACGGCATTATCCTGGGCAGCCGGGACATCCATCCGGAACTGCTTTCCTGGTGCAAAGGGCTGGGCCTTCCCCTGCTTCCCTACCAGGCCGAAGCCCTGGCCGACGGCAGCTACATGGACAGCTATAACGCTTTTTACGACAACTTGCTCAAATGAAGAGATACCTGATGCTGAGCCTCGCCGCCGTGGCGCTTCTGGCCGCCGGCTGCGTGGAAGTGGATAACAGCCTGGGCGAAGATCTTGTGGACAAGACCCTCCTGTTCGATACCTATACGGTGGAATTCAACCTGGACGAGATTCAGATGAAGCCCTCCAGCGACCTGTCGGGCTATTCCGACAGCCATGTGACCATCGGCGCCATCCGGGACGACGTGTTCGGCCTCACCACGCGGGAAAGCGCCTTTTCCCTCATCCCCGCCCTGGATACGCTGGACCTGGGCACCCAGCCGGAGGCCGTGAGTTTCCAGCTTTACTTTGCCGCCGACACCGTCTCCTGCGCGCAGGACGACCAGGCCCACATCCTCCAGAACATCTACGTGACGGAACTCCTGGAGCCACTGGGCACGCAGCAGACCCGGATAGACCGGACCATTGCCCACGGGGAAGAGCTCGTCACCCAGGGAATCCCTGTCTGCAACGGCTCCAACGACCTGGACTTCTACTTTACCCGGGCGTTCGCCCAGAAGTATGTGGACGTCATCTCCCGGATGGGCCCCGTCCTCAAGGACCGCGTCTCGGACGATGGGACAGACCGCTATGACGACTATCTGGAGGCGCTGCCGGGCATCCACCTGCGCACGGACGCTCCGGAGGGCAACGGCGGCCGCATCAACCTGTTCCAGCTTTCCTGCCTGTCCGTGTCCAACCAGTACTATTACCGCAACAGCAACGTGGCCCTGCTGAAGGTCCGCTCTACCTGGGACGGCGTCCGGAAAGACTCCACCTTCATTTTCATTCCCGGGGAGCCCGCCTTCCTGAACGAGGCGGAGAGCCTGGACAACAACCAGAAATTCTATCAGTATGCCTTCAACCGGGTAACCCACTCCACCCAGGAGCAGGCGGCCGGTGAAACCATCCTGGTAGAGGGTGGCGGAGGCCTCAAGCCCGTCATCCTGGCCAGCGAACTGAAGGAGAAAACCCTCTCGGCCATTGCCGGGAAGCCCGGAAACCAGGACAAGGCCGTGGTGGTGAAAGCCACCATCGTCCTGCCCTTCGACATGCCGGAAGACTACCGGGACATGAAATACTTCCCTTCGGTCCTGAGCCCCACCGTCCGCACCTCGGTCACCGCCGACGACGGGACGGAGGTCATCGCCTTCGCCGGCCTCACGGACGCCAGCGTCAGCACGGAAGACCAGGGCGACATAGACCGTTCCAACAGGGTCTATTCCCCGGACATCACCTACCACCTGCAGGAACTGCTCCGCCGCACAGACCTGGACAGCGCCACGGATGCCGATATCTGGCTGCTGGCCGTGCACACGGAGAAAGTGGCCGACGCCAACGGATCGGCCTATGACAACGACTATTACCAGCAGATGCTGTATGCCAGCTACTACAACAGCCTGTACGGCGGCGGGTATGGCTACGGAGGCTACGGCTACGGCGGGTACGGCTACGGAAGCTACGGATACTCCAACTACTACAACTACATGATGCTGGCCCAGCTCTATGCCAGCGCTTCGCAGCAGACCTATTCCTACACCACGGAGCTGGACAAGGACCGGTATTACTGCGGCCGGCTGTGCGGCCCGGCGTCGGAGCGGAAACCTTACTTCCGCGTCACCTTCGCCCTTCCCAAGCAATAAAAAAACGGCGGCTCCTGCGAGCTGCCGTTTTTTTTATGGCCTGAGCCGCCGGGATTATTCACCCACCTTTTCTGCGACTTTGGCAATGGCGTCGCCCACAGTGGCGATGCCGCTGGTTTCCTCATCGGGAATCTTGATGCCGAACACGCGCTCGAACTCCATGAGCAGTTCTACGGTGTCCAGGGAATCGGCGCCAAGGTCATTGGTAAAACTGGCAGATTCTGTAACGGCAGATTCCTCTACGCCAAGCTTGTCAACGATAATGTCCTTGACCTGCTTTACGATTTCTTCCTTTGTCATAATCAATAGGTTTTAAGTTTATTACGTTTTTTAAATATTCTCGCTTAACGATAATCGCGGCAAAGTTAATAATTTTTTTTGTAAAATAAAAACATCCGGGGAACTTAAGCAGTTTCATGAGCGCTGAGCCGGAGCCAGATACGCAGCCCGTTGAAGGAATTAAGCAGGTAGAAGCTGTATTTTACCAGGTACACCGGCGCAAAAGACTGGTCGGAAAAAAGCCACATTCCTATGGATGTAACGTTCACGGCTATCCAGAAAACCCACTGTTCCATGTAGGCCGTGGACATGAGCAGCTGGCCGATGACGTTGCACACCAGCGGAACCACGTCCAGCAGTACCGCCACCCGCAGGAAACCCTGCGCGGCGCTGCGGTCGAAGCGCAGCAGAACCACGTACAGGACGGCGGTGGCCAGGAGCGTGATGCCCAGCCAGCCCCAGCGCATCCCGGGGGACAGCCGGCGGGCCTTCACCTGCGATTCTCCCCTGGCCCCGCGGCGCTTCCATTGCAGGAAGCCCACCAGCTGCATGGGGACGAAATACAGGAAGTGCAGCAGGGCGTTTCCCAGCCCCGAGCCGCCGCTGCGCCAGTTGATCCAGCAGGAAATGCCATAGATGGACACGTCCAGCAGGCCGAACAGGAAGGTGATTATCCAGCCGTTGGCCGAACACACGGTAGCCAGCACGCCCATGAGCGATCCGAAGGCCGTAACCAGCAGCCACGGAGCCTGCCCGGGAGCCGCCCCGCGCAGCTTGATGGCGGTAACCAGCACCGTAACCACCGTCATCCCCACCAGGATGAAGGCGCTGAACCATTTGTTGAATTGTTTCTCTGTCATTCGTTCAAATAATCGTGTATGCGCACCGCCAGCTCGGCCCCCACCAGGGCGCTCAGTTCCTCCAGCGGCGCGGCGGCAATGCGCGAGACGGAGCCGTAACGGAGCAGCAGGCGCTGCTCGGTCTTCTCTCCCACACCCTTGATTTCCCGCAGGGCGCTCTGGATGGCCGCCTTGGATCGCAGGTTGCGGTGGAAGGTGATGCCGAAGCGGTGGGCTTCATCCCGGATCTGCTGCAGCACCTTCAGCGCCTGGGAGTTCCGGTCTATGAACAGGGGATAGGGGTCCCCCACCCGGATGACCTCTTCCAGGCGTTTCGCCAGGCCCACCACCGTCACCCGGTCCAGGATGCCCAGCTCCAAGAGCGCCTGATGGGCAAACTCCAGCTGGCCCTTGCCGCCGTCTATCACAATGAGCTGCGGCAGGTCGTCGGGAGCCTCGGCCAGCAAACGCGCATAGCGGCGGTTCACCACCTCCTTCATGGAGGCGAAGTCGTTGGCCCCCACCACCGTCTTGATTTTGAAGCGGCGGTAATCCTTCTTGCAGGGCTGTGCATCGCGGAAAACCACGCACGAAGCCACCGGGTTGGTTCCCTGGATGTTGGAGTTGTCGAAACATTCCATATGGCGGGGCAGCACCGGCATGCCCAAGGCTTTCTGCAGCTCCTGCATCACGCTCAGGCGCCAGGCGTCGGGGTCTGTGTGCTCCCGCTGCTTCAGGCTGTTGAAGTGGAATTCCTTGGCATTTTTGGCGCTCAGCTCCAGCAGGGCCAGCTTGTCGCCCTTCTGGGGGATGCGGAAGCTTACCCCGTCAATCTCCACGTCCGGCAGGAAGGGCACAATCACCTCCCGGGAAAGGGCGCCGAACTTGTCTTCAATCTCGCCGATGAAGGTAGAGAGCAGGGTGGCCTCCTCTTCCTCTATCTGGCTCCGGAAGCCCAGGTTCAGGCTCTGGACGATGGCGCCGCCGCGGATGCGCAGAAAGTTGCCGAAAGCCTCCCCGCCGTCGAACACCAGGGAGAAGACGTCGGCGTCGGTGTCGGCGGCCGATGTGATGATGCTCTTGGCGTAATGCTTCTGGAGGGACTGCATCTTCTCCTTGCAGCGCTGGGCCTCCTCGAAGTCCAGCCGCTCGGCGGCCTGGGCCATCCGGGCCTTGTAATGCCGGATGACTTCTCCCCCGCGGCCGCTCAGGATGTGCACAATCTCGTCTATGTCGGCACTGTATTCCTCCCGGGAGACGCCGCCCACGCAGGGCGCCTTGCACCGGCCCAGGTGGAAGTCCAGGCAAGGGCGGAATTTGTGGCGCAGGATGGCCTCGGAGGTGATTTTGAGCCGGCAGGTGCGCAGGGGGTACGTCTCGGAGAAAAAGTCCATCAGGTTCCGGGCGTGCATCACGCTGCTATAGGGGCCGAAGTAACGGTTCCCCTTGCCCTTTTCCAGGCGGCGGGTAATGAATACCCGGGGGAATTCCTCCCCGGTGACGCAAATCCAGGGATAGGTCTTGGAGTCCTTCAGGAGGATGTTGTACTTGGGCTTGTACTGCTTGATGAGGTTGTTCTCCAGCAGCAGGGCGTCGGCCTCGGTGTCCACCACGGAGAACTGGGCGTCGGCAATCTTGGAAACCAGGATGCGCGTCTTGGTGTTCAGGCGCTCCGGGTTCACGAAATACTGCGCCACCCGTTTGCGCAGGTCCTTGGCCTTGCCCACATAAATCACCTTTCCCTCGGCGTCATAGTACCTATACACGCCGGGGGAATGGGGAAATAACGCTATTTTCTCTTCTACAGTCATTGTCATCCTGAGGCCGAAGGCCGAAGGATCTGAAGGCCGAAGGATCTGAAGGCCGAAGGGGACCTTACTGGCCCAGGGCTTCCGCCACGGCGGCTTCGATAGCCTCCCCGCGGAGGTCCCGCTTGAGGATGGTGCCGTCCGGGCCGAAGAGGATCAGGTGCGGAATATACTGCACGCCATACAGCCGGGCCGGTTCCTGCCAGGCATTGACAATCTGGTTCCAGGTCATGCCCAGCTCCTGGATGGCGGCACGGGAGTCTTCGGGCTTGTCACCGATGGCCACGCTCACTACGTCGAAGCGGTCTCCGTAGTATTTTTCATAGACACCTTTGATGTAGGGGGTCTCTTCCCGGCAGGGGCCGCACCAGGAGGCCCAGAAGTCCAGGAGGATGTACTTGCCCTGTCCCACATAGTCCGACAGCTTCACGGTGGTATTTTCCGCATCCTGCGGGTCCTGCACAACGGTGAAATCTACAAAAGGCTTGCCCTCGGCGGTGGTCTGCCGGGTTTCCAGGGCGGTGATGGCGGCGTGGATGGAAGGTTCTTCCTTCATGTTGGGGGCCAGGCCCTGGAGCACTTTCAGCATCTCGTCCTGGTCGTCCAGATCCAGGGAAGAGTAGGCCATGAGGGCCAGCACATTGTCCGGATTTTCCTTGATTACCTGCAGCAGGCGGGCGTTGTATTCATTCAGGGTTTCTTCCAGGAAGGCGTCCTGCTCTTCCTCCGGAAGGGCGGCGTTCTTCTCCTGGAATTCCCGCATGAACGTTTCCTGCCAGGCCTGATATGCCTTCAGGCGGTCGTTCACGCCGTTCTTGGCCGACGAGACCACGGACTTGTCCGTGAAGTCCACGGTGATGGTGGAACCGTCGGAGATAAACTGGAGCGGCTGGTTTTCCGAGATAATATAGGACAGCGTCCGCTTGTCGGCCGGGATTTTGGCTTCCAGCTTGCCGTCCATTACGGCCACAGTGGTATCCAGCAGGTTGCCCACCAGGATTTGCACGGCGGCGGGAGCCGATTCCGGGGAGGGGAAGTTGCACTTTACGGTGGTAACTTTCTGGGAGTTGCAGGAGGCCAGGACGGCCAGTGCGGCCAAAGCCACAAATAAATTACGTTTCATACTGAATCTGTTGTTATCCAAATTGCAAAAGTACAAAAAACTATGAACTATTCCTAAAATAAGGGAAAAGCGGGACGGCCGCTGTGGCCGTCCCGCCCTGAAACCTGTTGCGGAGCCGCCCTTACCGGCGTTCTCCACGGCCGCCTTCACGGCGTCCGCCTTCGCGGCGGTCACCGCGGTCGCGGCGGTCGCGGCGGTCACG
>FLNY01000125.1_pt1 | contig 42028 bp, 19 predicted proteins | sample 1140381 | NCBI WGS metagenome assembly FLNY01 (sample SAMEA3878172, study PRJEB12797) | bioreactor metagenome | biome: Moose rumen | place: Sweden | collected 2011-10 | reverse complement strand
GACCGGCTGTTGCGCCTTCGTAGACGAGCGTGTAGGTGCCGTCGCCGTTATTGGTGAATGTCTGTGCACTCGATGGAGGCATGTTCCAGCCTCCAAAGGCGGCACCTGTCACGGCAAACTTGCGTGTGGTATCGTCGAAAGGAGTCACTGTTTTCAATGCAATCTTTGCTTGGTCGGTTGAATAGTTATACTCAATCGTATACTCGCCGGTAGTGGCCACTTTCCACGCTCCACCACTCTGGGTGCTTTCCCAGTCACCTGAAGGTGCAGCATCGTTAGTCTGAGGTCCACGCTGGCTGTCCCAAGCCTGGCTGTCCTTAAAGAATGCAAAAAACTTGCCTGCGGTCAGCGTTGCTTCGTAGGTATAGGTGGTGCCATCTTGAGTCATCTGGACACTCTCACTTGGCTCCCAACCGTTGAAGGCGTCGCCCACAAGCCACATGGCTGCATCTGCATGGACAAAACCTACTAACATTAGGATGAATAAAGTTAATAGCTTTTTCATTGTGTTGTTGTTAAAAGTTAAAAATATAAGGTTTTAGGTTCTCGTTAGTATAGTTATACTGATTTGCAAATTTAAAGTTTTTCCTCTTTTCTTTTTGTAAAAAAAGAAGTTTTTTTTACGATGTTGATGATTTTTAACATTCTGCCGGAACGAAAGAATGGTGTGTTTTTTTCGATGGGGGTGGCTGTCATGCGGCCGTGCAGGGCCTCAAAGAGGTCCAATATCCGTAACTGCTGGTCGGAACGCAGTGGAGGCCTGCAGAAGAAGTGCTGCCGTGTATCTTCCTTCTTCTCCCTCCCCACGCCGCGCTGTGGGGAGGGAGTGCCGTGCGTGGTCTTTGGTATTCCTGCAGGCACCTGCTTTGCAAGCACCCACAGTTATTCATATTTGCCCCCGTTGGGGGCAGGCCGCACCGGCAGAGGGAGGTGTCGTACCAGTATGCAGGGCCTCGGAGAGGTTCCATTTCGCTGTTTCACGAAAATTGCACACTGCCGTTTTACTGCCTCCAGAATCGATTTTTTTTTGAAAAAATAAATTCCTGCCGCAAATAATACGAAATTTCGAATGTTTTTGTAACCTACTGTTGTACAGTCGATTAGCTGGTTTTAAAATTCGTTTCCGACTCAACCGAATGACAACTGAGGTGCTTTCGGCCTCCAACTTCTTAGGTCTTACCCTCCGATAGCACAGGTTTCAGTCTCCATGAACGCAGTTTTCGCTGTGCAAAAGAGCCCTGGTCGGAAGGGGGATGGTCGCATCTTTCCCTTTGAAAATCGTTCTTTTATCTCAAAGAGTCACTATTTAACATTTCTTTTGCCCATTGCACACAGGGTTTAGTTTTAGGTTTAGTTTTTCAGTAGTCTTGCCGGCATTTGCTATGCAGGCAACTACCGTTTGTCCGGTGCGCCAGCACCATTTCAAGAGCACCTTGCTGAGAGAGGCTTTTTTTCGATGAAATGGGCAAAAATTGCAGTTTACCAACTTTTATGTACAAAAAACGCCTTCCTGTGAGGGAAGGCGCTTGCTATGTGGGTGTATTGCTGTTTTTATTTCACTGCGTGTTTCTTTCCGTCGATGATGTAGATGCCTTTCGGGAGGCTGCCCTGTGCATCCTTGCTGGAAACCACCCGGCCTGCGAGGTCGTAGACATTCGGGTCGGAAGAAGTCTCATTGGCATTGGCACTGACGCCGTCGATGCCGGTGAACACCGTCGGGTTGAACTCCTTCAGGTGGGTGATGGCGCTGAAGGCATAGCCGTTCTGGTTGTTGAACAGCGTCCCGTTCCACCAACTGCTGGTTATCTGGGAGCCCGTATTGCCGTACTCGTTTGCCTCGGGCCACCACCAGAACAGTCCTGTGACATTGTCCCAGCTGTTCAGTTCGGCAATGACGGCCGAGACGAGATTGGCCTGCCCTGCGTCGGTGTAGGGATAGGTGGAGGTCATGTCGTATTTGGTGGTGCCGGGCAGTGCCCACTGTGCCGGGTAGGCAAACTCAACCAGCCACACTTCCTTGGTGCCTTTGTTGTTTTTCAGCCACCTGACGGCGTTGCGCAACTGGTTGGGAATGGTTCCGTGATAGGGCGGATAGTAGGAGAGTCCCACAACATCGTAGTCCATTGCATAGGTGGTAGCGTTGGTGTAGAACTCCGTCAGGAGATTATAGTTGCGGATGAGTTCGGTGTGGAGCACCACCTTAGCCCCTGGGCAAACCTCGCGGCATGCCTTGCTGGCACTGTTGTAGAGGTTGGCAAACCGCTGCCAGCCATCGGTGTAGGTGGTCTTTTTCTGGTTGGCGGTACTGGTGCCCACCGATCCCCAGAGCATACCGTAGGAAACCTCGTTGCCCACCTGGATGGCGTCGGGCGCTGCTCCATAGTCCTTCAGGACCTGGAGGGTCTCCTTCGTGTAGTCGTACATCTTGGTTACGAGTTCGTCGTCGCTGAGTGATTTCCAGGCGTCGGGTGTCCATTGGTTGGAAGGGTCGGCCCAAGTGTCGCTGTAGTGGATGTCAACCAGCAGTTTGAAGCCGTTGTCCTTGATTTCCTTCCCCAGTTTCTTCACATAGTCCAAATCCTGTATGGCACCCCAGGAACGCTGGTCGCTTGTGGCTTTCGTCGGGTCGACGAAGAGGCGCACGCGCAGCATGTTCATGCTCTGCTCCTTGAAGAATGCATAGAGGTCGGTTATCTGTGTGCCGGAGGATGTGTAGTATTTGCTGCCGGCTTCCTTGTATTTGGTGTACATGGAGATGTCGCCGCCCATGTATCGTTGGGCATGGATGCCGATGCCGAACGAGAGGAATGCGATGACGAATAGGGTTTTCAGTTTCATTTTCATGGTTTTCTATATGGTTTTGTGCTTTTTCCGGGATTATTTCACGATGTATTTCTTTCCGTCGATGATGTAGACACCCTTCTGCAGTTTGCCTGTGTAGGCCTCGCTGGGCGACAGGCGGCGTCCGTCGAGCAGGTAGATGGTCTTGGTGTTCCATGGTGTTGCCGTCGGGTCGGTCAGGCTGTCTATGCCTGTTGTCTCGCCGCTGATGAGAAACGATGCTGCCGTCACCTTCGAGGCAAGCGATGCCGGCACGGCAAGGTAGGCCTTGTGGGCACCATTGGTGAACGCACCGCCGTTGTCGGCTCCCCAATACCAGCCGAGCGTGCCTGCTTCCTGGGCGGCATTGAGCGACATCTTGTAGTATTTGACACCGCCGGTGGTCGTGGCAGCCGTGTCGGAACCCTTCAGGTGGCTGTTCTCGTCGGCCGTACCCTCTTCGTCGGTCAGGGCAAAACCGTAGGCCGCCGCCGTTGTGGCATTGAGCACCACGGCGGTACCGGCGGGCACCACGGAGCCGGAACTGTAGGTATGGCTGACCTCTACGCGGCCCGAGGAGTTGAACTTGTAGGTATAGGCAGTCACGCCGGCGGGCACAGTAAGTGCCGTTGCGCTGTAGTAAGCCGTAGAGTAGAGCATCGACGAAATGGACATCAGCAGTTCAGTTTGTGTGATGGTGAGTGCGTCGGCGTTGCTCTCGGAGGTGTCCAGGCTGAAGGTGATGCGGTAGGTGCCGTCGACGGGCACGGTGAAGGACTGGTTGCCGCTGGCAGGATATTCGCTGATGCCCCATGTGTCGTTGGCGGTTGCCTTGTAGCTGTAGGTGGTTCCTGCCGTGAGCGCACTGGTGGTGACGGTCAGTGTGTAGACACCGTCGTTGTCGCTGTCGTCCATCTCGTTGGTGAAACCCCAGTCGGAGCCGAACACCTCTTCGCTGCCCAGCACATCGTAGCCCGTGATGGTGAGGTCGGCTGTCTTGGTCAGCGAGATGGAGAGCGACGGCGTGGTGGAGTTGAAGGTAAAGGTCACGGTGTAGTAGCCGTCTGCAGGCACTTCCTGCCAGTAGTTGTCAGTGCCCGAGGGGTACTGGTAGGTGTCATAGTCGTGGTCGCCCACCACCTTGCAGGCATACCATCCGGCCGTGATGGGACGGTTGGTCAGCGTCAGGGTGTAGGTGTCCGAACTGGTCTTCGACATGTTTCTGCCGGTGTTGTCGGTGTTGTTGCCCACATCCCAGTTGGCACCCGTGAGCGATTGGTCGCCCACGATGGTGTAGACCGTGCCACCGTCGGTGAACGAGTCGGTCACGGTGTAGGTGGAAGTGTCGAGCGTATAGTAGGTGGTCTGGCTCACATTGGTGAGGTTGCCGGTCTGGTTGCCTGACCCCCAGCTGCCGTTGTTGAAGATGAGGTTCACTGCCGAGCAACTGTTTGTGGTGCAGTAGTCGTCAAGTCCGAGGTAGTAGTAGGTTGTTCCGCTGACGGTGCGGGTGTCGGTGAGGGGGCCGTAGGTGGTGTCTGCGCCCCACGAGGTGGTGTAGACATGTACATAGGGAGCCGAGCCGCCGTTGGTGTTGATGTAGATGGCGAACTCGTCGTCCTCTTCTTCCTCCTCTTCGTCGCCTTCATCGTTGAAGGTGGCGAGGGTGGTCAGTGCCGTACGGGCGCGGCCGGTGCTCTGGTTGAAGAGCGAACCGTTCCACCATCCGTCGCCGGAACTGCGCACGCTGGTGCTGTTTCCATAGGGATTGTCCTCGGGGAACCACCAGAACAGGCCCTTCACATTGCTGTAGGCGTGCAGCGTGGAGATGAGGTCGGTGGTAAAACTGTTCTGTCCGGCATCGGTGCGTGGGTAGGTGGAAGTCAGGTCATAGGTGCTTCCTATTCCGTAACTGTTGGCCGAGTAGGCTGTTTCCACAATCCAGATTTTCTTTGCGGGGTAGCGGGTCTGCAGTGTGTTTAATGCAGTGCCCAGGGTGCTGAGGGTTCCATGATGCTCTGCATAGTAGGACAGGCCGATGACATCGTAGTCGACGCCGGCAGAAGCCATCTTGTCGTAGAAGTTGGTGAGCACATTGGTCTGCGGTACGCGCTCGGTGTGGAGGATGACTTGTGCGCTGGGGCACTTCGACCGGCAAGCCTGAGAGGCATAGGACAGCAGGGTGGTGAAGCGGCTCCAGTTGGACGAGGAACTGCTGGTCCAGCACACATAGGTGGGTGTGCCTGTGGTATAGTTGCCCCAGCACATGCCGTAGCTGATCTCGTTGCCAATCTGTATGGCGTCGGGGGTGGCACCGTAGTCGATGAGGGTCTGCAGGGCACTCTCGGTGTAGGTCTTTATCTGTGTGTAGAGATTGCTGTTAGAGAGGTTTTTCCACGCTGCCGGCGTCCATTGGTTGGAGGGGTCGGCATAAGTGTCGCTGTAGTGGAAGTCGAGCAGGAAGTACATGCCGGCGTCCTTGATGCGTTTGCCGAGCACCTTCACATAGTCCAGGTCCTGACAAACATCGTTGCAGGCAGTACCGTCGGCGTAGGCTCCGGTGGGACTTACAAACAGACGGACACGCATGGTGTTCCAGCCCTGGCTCTTGCAGTAGGTGATTAAATCGGAGATGGAAGAGCCTGACGAGGTATAATACTTTTTGTTGGCATTCTCATACTTGGTGAGCATGGAGATGTCGCCGCCGACATACTTTATGGCCTGTGCGTTGACGCTGAGCAGCAGGGCGGTGCCCATGAGGAGTAGAAGTCTCTTCATATCTGATATAGGTTTTTAGTTTGTTTCAGTTTAAAGGTATATTTGGAGCAAAGGTAAGCATTTTGTTACAAACAACCGCACATTTTTTTGTAATTTTAAAGAATTGGTAAGATTTAAGTAGGCAGTACGATGTCGTGCAGGGGAGTTATGCCATATCATTCTTTCATGTTTCCAGCACTCTGATTTCCAACGACTTGCATTTGAGCCCCAAACGCGTTCCATTTGGGGCTCAAACGGACACCAATCGGGGCTCAATTGCACTGCGTTTGGGCCTCAGTTGGAAAACGACCATCGGAAAGACATGGGACAAAGGCAAAGACTTCCGATGAAATGGGCGATTTTTGCAGTTTTTAGCCTCCTTCCGTCAGGATAACAAAAAAGTCCGGCGGGAGGACCGCCGGACTTCTTTTATAGGAAAGCAGGGAAGTGCTTACTTGAAGAGCACCTTCTTGCCGTTGATTACATAGATGCCGCGTGTGGGCTTGCTCACTTCCATGCCCTGGAGGTTGTAGATCTTGCCGTTGGTGAGTCGCTCGTCGTTGGTCAGCGAGTCGATGCCAGTGGCCTCGGGTACAACAGCCTTCAGACCGTCCGTACGATAGTATCCGCCATTGGTGAACTCGAGGTTCATAGTCTGGTTGGTACCATCGTTGAAGATAATCATGTTGAAGTCGGTATCGTCAACAGCATAGCGATAAACGCTGTTGCCGTTGTCGGCTGTGCCAACATATTCGCAGGCATCGCCTGGCCATGCGGCAGAAGCTTTCTGAGGTGCCTTGGCCGGTGCACCTGATGCACCCATCCATGTGTAGGCATTGATACTTTCGTCCCAGTCGGCAGGCTTCTCGAAGTAGCAGAATCGCTTGCCTTCAACCCATGTAGCGCAGTCGGGCAATACGAACGGAACTTCCTCGCCTTCGATGGTCAGGGTAGCACCTGTTGCGGTGAAGGTTACAGTGAAGGTATATTCACCCGGTTCAATAACGAATGCATTTTCGTTGTTGCCGTAGATTACATCGTAGTTATTGCCGCCGGATACCGCTTTGTCGTTCTCCTCGGCACCGTAGCGGTTGGTAGTAATCTCGTCCCATCCGCCATTGTCGCCGTCGTTGACGGCCAGGGCGTTGGTGAAGCTGAAGTAAGCTTTTTCACTGATGTTGCCGCTCCATGTGAAGGAGTTTCCGTCCTTTGTCATCTCTGTACCGTTGTTTGGCTGCCATCCGCCGAACGGATCGTTGCCCAGGATGTAGAGATGTTCGGGAGCATTGTCGCCTGGCTCTGGAGCTTCTTCGGTGTGTACCCACATGTTAAGGTTCGGACCGTCTTCCTTCCAGTTCAGCTCAATGCGATAGGTTCCTGCGGGGAGTACGAATGCATTCTCGCCGGCCTTCAGGTCGTACGGGTCGGTGTTGTCGGCAGTGATTGCTTCGTCGGCATTGTAAGCTCCGTAGCGGTTGCTTGCAATTTCGTCCCATGCGTCGGATGAACTTGCCAGTGCAGAGGTGAAACTGAAGTAGGTATTGCCTTCATTTGCTTCGGGGAAGGTTCCGGTGTACTCATACTTGTACTTTCCTTCGGAAATCAGTGTGCGGGTCATCTCGGCAACGCCGTTCGATGGATCCCAACCCTGGAGATTACCAAGGATGTAGAGATGCTCGGGAGCTGCTACAACGGGCTCGTCGCCTACAGGCTCTACATCGTACTTCATGTTAGCAAGGTCGACAACGAATTTGAAGTCGCCTCCTACAGTGGCGAAGAAGTTGTCGTCAATTCCGCCGGTAGCCAAAGCAATGTTGGAGTGGTTGTCCTGGCCGATTTCTTCGTTTGCACCGGTAGCACTTCCGTACCATACAGAGTTGCTGTCAACAAACTTGAACTGCTGGTTGGCAACATAGCCGGTGTAAGTGAATTCAAACTTGCCTTCGGCATTCTTGCTGAACTTGTAGTTGTCGTCCAGTGGTGTCCAGTCGTTGAAAGCACCAACGAGGTAGAGATCTACATCGGGTTGCTCACCGCCTTCGCCGCTGATGGTCAGGGTAGCGCCTGTCTCGGTGAAGTTGACGGTGAGTGTGTATTCTCCTGCAAGGATCTTGAAGGCAGTCGTACCCTTCACGAGGTCGTAGGTGCCTGCAGCTACTTCCAGGTCGGCTTCGCTGTTTGCTCCGTAGCGGTAGTCGGCAATCTCGTCCCAAGCATCTGCTGAACTTGCCAGTGCAGAGGTGAAGCTGAAGTAAGAGTAGCCGTCGCCAGCATCAGCAAACCAGCCATCGAATGTGAAGGTGTTTCCTTCCTTGTTCATAGCAATATCAAGACTTGGATCCCATCCTTGGCAGGTTCCCAGGATGTAGAGGTTCTCCGGTGCATTTACTTCTCCGCCGCCGCTGAAGTCACCGGCAACATCGAGTTTCAGGTTGTTGAGGTCAACAGTGAAGGTATAGGTACCTGCGTTAGGCATGTAGAAGTTCTTGCCTGCTGTCGTGTTGTTCAGGTCGATGCCCTCGTGTGCGTCGGCAGTGATCCAGAAGAGATCGCCGTCGGCATTGGCACCGTACCAGTTGCCGAGGTTGTCGACAAACTTGAACTCGTCTTCGGCAGAGAGTGCCTGCTCGAGTTCATACTTGCCTTCTCCGTTCTTGGTCATGGCTACGCCACCTTCCCAACCGCAGAACGAACCGATCAGATAGAGGTCGGTGATTTCGGGAGCTTCTTCGGTGTGTACCCACATGTTAAGGTCCGGACCGTCTTCCTTCCAGTTCAGTTCGATGCGATAGGTTCCGGCAGGAAGTACGAACGCATTGGTTCCGGCCTTCAGGTCGTACGGGTCGGTGTTGTCGGCAGTGATTGCTTCGTCGACATTGTAGGCACCGTAGCGGTTGCTTGCAATTTCGTCCCATGCGTCGGATGAACTTGCCAGTGCAGAGGTGAAACTGAAGTAGGTATTGCCTTCATAGCCCGCGGGGAAGGTGCCGGTAAATTCATATTTATATTTGCCGTCGGAAATCTGTGTGCGGGTCATCTCGGCAGCTCCGCTGGACGGATCCCATCCCTGTACATCGCCGAGGATGTAGAGGTGCTCGGGAGCAGCCACTTCCTCTTCGACAGGCTCTACGGTGAAGACCATGTTGTTAATGTCGACTGTGAAGACGAAGTTGCCGGCCATACCGGCGTAGAAGTTGTTGTCCACGCCACCCTTTACAAGTGCAATGTTCTGCCAGTTGTCCTGGTTTAATTCTTCGTTTTCCCAGGTGGCACTTCCATAATAGGTGCCGTTGTTGTCGAAGAACTTGAACTGTACATTGGCGGGTACGCCCTCGGCGGTGAAGGTGAATGCGCCGGTTGGGAGCGGGCTGAAGTGGTAATTCTCGTCGAACTGGGTCCAGTCGTTGAACTCGCCGATGAGGTACAGGTCGGTAACTTCGGGTGCCTCGTCGCCGACTTTCGTGGCAACGGCCTCGAGGGTTCCGGCTGTTGTGCTCAGCGTGAAGACAATGTTGTAGGTGCCGTCTTCTTCAATGGCCAGCGTGTTGTTGCCAGATTCCGGATACTCGGAAATACCCCATTCGTGATTTGCGCGGCTCTTGTACTCGTAGGATCCAGCAACCAAGGCAACACTGGAGAGCGTTGCGGTGTAGACACCGGTGGATGTTTCAGTCATATCAACCTCCGATGCTTCCCAGCCTTCACCACCAAATAATTCTTTCGCACCAAGAACACTGTAGCCGGTGATGACAATCTCTGGAGTGTAACCTGTAACGGTCATTTTAGGAGTAGTTCCAGACCAGTCGACGGTGATGGTGTAATCACCAGCATTTAGTTTCATTGAGCGGTCGCCTGTTGAAAGGTTGTAGGAGGTGTTCAATGAAATGGCCTGTGTTGTTGCTGAATAGCGGTAAGTGTTGTTCAGGTTGTCCCAGCTTGTACCGTCTTGAGTACAGAATGCGAAGTAGCATGTACCTGAGATAGTACCGGACCAAGTGAAGGTACTTCCGCTCTTAGTCATCTGAGTGGCTTTACCCGATGCGATGGGATTGTAAGCCCAATCGCCAAAGGGCGCATTGCCAAAGATGTAAAGATTGTTTGGCGCTGCTGCCTGAATACCGATGCAAGCAATGAGCATCAGCATTAGCGTAAATAGCTTTTTCATAGGCTTTAGTTAATGAATTGAATGATAGTTATAAAGAATAGATGCAGTAATATATAAAAGGTATGGCTTCCGCAGGTCGCTGCGGAAGCCATAGGAGAGGTTGTTATCTTACAACGAATTTCTTTCCGTTGCGGACATAAATGCCCTTGGGCAGGTTGCTATCGTTGACCATGCGGCCGTCGATGGTGTAGACATTGCCCTTGACATCTTCGGTTTCGGTGTTGATGTTGGTAATGCCGGTCGTCTCGCTCACCACACCGAGCTTGGTATTGCCCTGATAGTAGGCACCGTTCTCGAATACGAGGTCAGCTGTCTGGTGTGAACCGTCGTTGAAGATGATGTATTCGATTTGCTTGCCTGTAACTGATGTGGCATTGGGGTTCACCCAGCGATAGAGTCGCTTGTTGGAACCTACGGCTGCAAGTTGGATGCCTTCCACTCTTTGCGGGGCGCTGCTCACGGTCGGGGTGTTGCCAACATAGGTAACATCGGCAGAAGAGCCTGGCCAAGCTGAATAGAGGTTCTTGGCACTTGCACCACTGCCACTCCATGCCCAGACATTGATGGTGTTGCTGTAACTGTCCGGTTTCTCGAAGTAGCAGAACTGATAGCCGTCAACATAGGTGGCTATTTCGGGCAGTTCAACGCTGATGGGGTCGCTGGCCTGTCCTTCTTCAATCTTCAGTGTGGCGCTGCCGCCGCTGAAGGTAACGGTGAGCTTGTAATTGCCCGGAGTTATCTTGAAGGCGTTAGAACCTCCTTCTGTCAGTGGATAGCTGTTGCCTTTGGATACGGCCAAACCATCACTGGATGCACCATAGCGGTAACCGGCAATGTCGTCCCATTCGCCGCACTGGCTGGTGAAGCTGAAGTAGGAACTTTCTGAGCCTGTGAGTGTTCCTTCCCAGGTGAAGCTGTCGCCGCTCTTTGTCATTTCCAGACCGTCGGTGGGGCTCCATCCCTGTACATCGCCGAGCAGATACATGTTGTCGGGAACGGAAGGTGTGTAGTCTGGGAAGGTCGGTTCGGTGTAAGAAGTGTTTTTGATATAGTACTTGAAGTTTGTACCGCTGGCCACGAGTTTGTATTGCGAAGCGGTCTTACCTGCCTGTGCTACGGTAATGCTGCTGCCGAACAAGGCAAGGATGTTGCAGCTGGTACCGACGGTTTCAATCCAATATCCATTACCTGCATGTCCTTCCGTGTAGGAGCTCTGGTTGTGAAGGCCGGCAGCCTTGCGGGCGGCAATCATCTTCTGGATGTTGGACTTGTAGGCTTTCCAGTGCGGCATGAAGATACACGGAGTTCCTGGCAATGCGAGGATGAAGGCATTGGCGGCCTCTACATTCTTCTTGATGGGGTGCTGGCTGTCGTTCTTCTGATAGGTGTCGTGGTTGTCGACGAAGGTGATGGCATAGCGTTGCATGCCGTTGGTGCCGTCGCCGCACATACCCTTGTTGGAGAAGTCGCCGGCGAAATTACCGTCGTTGAAGCGCTGCATGGCACCGTAATAGAGCGGGAAGTCGAAGGCGGCAGAGGTCTTGCCCGTGCCGTTGATCCAACTTACAACTGCGTCGTAGCTGCCGTCCCAGTATTCACCGATGCAATAGTTCACATTGGCGTAGTTGTTATAGATCTGGGTGTAGGAAGATTTGTAGCCCTTCACCATGTCAAGGCGGAAGCCTGCGAAGCCCATTTGGTCGATCATGAACTTGCAATAGTTCTTGCAGTTGGTCTGTACCTGTGTCTTTGTGTGGTCGAGGTCGCAGTAGCCGGAGAAATCTTCACCGGTATCGGCATTACCTGTACCTACGCCATTGTCACCGCTGACTACCCATTGCGATTGAGGCGTGGGCCATTGGATGGAGTAGGAGCCTACGGTCTCGTTGGGGAAGTCGCAGTCGCTGGTAACGCCGGCTTTGTGGTTGAGCACCATGTCGACGATGATGCCGGTGTTCTTTGACTTGAAGGTGGAGATGAGGCTTTTCAGTTCGCTTTCATTTCCGAACGAGCTGCTCCAGTTTGAAATCCAGTAAACGGGGTCGTAGCCCATGGAAGGACTGCCTGACGGTTTTCCTGGCTGTGGAATCCAGACCAGGTCGAACGAGTAGCACATCTGGTCGGCTTGGTCGGTGAGTTTTGTCCAGCGGGTGTCTCCGTAGGAGTCCCAGGAGAACGATTGGAGCATGACGCCCTTGTATTGTGACGGCCAGCCTGTGGAGGCAGCCATCAGGTTGAGGGCATTAAAGAATAAAACGGTTAAGAGTACAAGTTTTTTCATAATGATAAGTTTATTTGTTTTTACGATAATCAAGGAAAGGGGGCATGGGGGTGTTGCCCCTATGCCCCTGCTTGCTTTATTTTACGACGAATTTCTTTCCGTTCTGGATGTAGATGCCCTTTGGCAGTTGTTCGTTGTCGTTGGCCACCTTGCGTCCGTCGAGGGAGAAGACGGCATTGTTGCCTTTCACGGGCTGGTCGACGGTGATGTCGTTGATGCCGGTGGTAATCTTGGCCAACTTGCCGTTGAAGTCGTAGTAGGCTCCGTTCTCAAAGGCAAGGTCGCCGGTCTTGCTGGCGCCGTTGTTGAAGATTATGCCGGTGATGGAGGTGGCGGTGATGGTTGAGGTCGGGGTGTATTCCCAGCGATAGACATCGTAGTCGCTCGACGGGTTGGTGCCCACCTTGGTGATGTGTGTCGACTCGCCCGGCCATGACGAATATACATCGCCGAAGCTGCCCCAGGCCCACACATTGATGGAACCCCACATGGGCGTATTCTCGAAGTAGCAGAATATCTTGTCGTTGACATAGGTTGCGAAGTCGGGCAGTTCCCACGGCGTTTCTTCCTTGAAGGTGTAGACGCGGGTGATGATGTTCGACACGCTTCCGCTCTTGAGCAGGCCCACTTTCAGGGTGCAGGCGCTGCTGATGCTCACTTCCGCGCCCGAGTTTACCTTTGTTCCGTTGCTTGCGGTCGGTGTGGAGCCGTTGGTGGTGTAGACCAGCTGTGCGCCGCTGGTGGCGCTCACGGCGGTGAGCTTCACCTTGAAGGTGCTTGAGTATTCTCCCGAAGGCTTGTCGGCGAAGGGGATTTCAAGTGCCTTTGCCATGTAGTATTTGTAGTGGTAGCCGCTGAGCACCTCAATCCAGGTGCCGGCTGCGGGGGTGTAACCGCTGGTGTTGCTGCCTACGATGACCATCAGCTTGTTGGCGTTGTTGGTCTTGATGGCGCGTGCGGTGTAGGCTACGTTTGATGTGTTGTAGTTGGTATAGGTGCTTTGGTTGGTGATGCCGGCGGCCTTGCGGGCATCGATCATGGCCTTGATTTCGGTGGGGTAGGCCAGGTAGTGCTTCAGGAAGACGCAGGGTGTGCCCGGGTTGGCCAGCATCCAGGCGTTGGCAGCCAGGGTGTCTTTCTCCAGCGGGCCATTGGATGTTCCGTCCGGACGCAACTCGGTGTCGTGGTTTTCGACGAAGGTCACGGCATAGCGGTAGGTGTCGAACTGCGAACTGTAAGTCGACTTCGTGGTGGCGTGTACCAACGGCCAGTTTCCGTCGTTCTGCGCATGAAGCTTTGTCATGTCGTTGGCATTGAAGGCATTGCGGCAGACATACTTGAACTGGAAGTCGAAAGCGGCCGAGGTAGGTACGCTCGAGGCGTTCTTCGTGCCGTTAATCCAGTTGCATATGGTGGCCGTGCCGTCCCAGCATTCGCCCACGGAGTAGGTCGGGTTGGCGTTGGTGTTGTACATCTGGGTGTAGGTGGCGCTGTAGCCCTTCACCATGTCGTAGCGGAAGCCGGCATAGCCGAAGTCGTCGATGAGCATCTTGGTGTAGGCCTTGCAGTTGTTCTGCACATTGGTGCTCTTGTGGTCGAGGTCGCGCATACCGCCCCAGCCTTCGCCGGTGTCGTTGTTCGACGAGAGGGTGTAGCCGTTGGCATCGCACCATTTCTTTGTAGCACCGTCGTCGTCGTTCTTGCAGACATCGGTTGATTGCAGCTGATAGGTCACGCCCTTGTAGGTCTCGGAGGGGAATACCACCCAGTTGCCCTTTTCCTTACGGTGGTTGATGACCACATCGGCAATGGTCCCGATGTTTTTGCTCTTGAAGGTGCTGATGAGGGTGCGGAGCTGGTTCTCGTCGCCGAACGAACTGGTGTAGTGGTTGTCGCCCGGGAACCAGTAGTAGTCGTCGTAGCCCATGGAGGTGCCGTTGCAGTTGCCGCTCTGCGGAATCCATATCAGGTCGAAATAGCCGCTGAACTGGTCGGCCTGCTTGGTGAGCTTCGCCCACGAAGAGTCACTGTAGCTGTCCCAGTAGAAACCTTGCAGCATGACGCCTGCATAGTTCTCGGGCCAACCCTGTGCGCTGGCTGTAAGACTGAGGATAGCGAAGAAAATGGAGGTGTAGAGTTTTCTCATATCTGTTTGGTTTTTAGTTGTTTCAGTTTGCAGTCGTTGTCTATGTAATGCAAATATAGTGTTATTTCCATATGGAAATAGATTTTTAACATTTCAGTGGGAAATAATTCTGCGCAATCGGTTACATCTGTGCGTTAAAATGTTTTAAAATCAAGAAAATTCAGGATGTTTTTCAGTCGTTCGCGTCATAGTTTTTGAGGATTGAAAAAATGTTTTTCAGCGTATCAAAAAAGCACAGCTGGCCGATTGTTTTCCGTTTGAGGTCCGATGGCATTGCGTTAGGGCCTCTTTCGTCGAGCGTTTGACGCCCAAACGCACTGCAAAAGAGGCTCAAATGGAAACAAATTGTAATTGCCTGATTTCCAAATAGTTGAACGCTTGACTTGTGAATAACTCACATCTTCATGTTCCGCTTTGCCCGTCAAGTGCACATGTCCATCTCTTTTATGCAAATAAATGATGATATCTTGACATGATGCTCGCCAGATGGTAACTTCATCGCATGTACCTTTTATTATTTTTGGGGATCAACAGGAAACCAAAAGACCCAGCTTTCGCAACAATAAAAAAGAGGGTCTCCCTTCATGGTGGGGAAACCCTCTTACTATAGATAGAGAAATAAAATTTTATTCAACTATCTTGGATGATAGTTATTAGTAATATCCTTGATGATAGTTTCACCAGTAATATCGTTCAGGTAGAAGTCGTACAGACCTGCATTGAGCACAATGTTGCCAGCACCATTGCTACATACCTTGGCAAAGTCTGCTGTTGAAACAGTCCAGTCGCCAGTGTTTGCACCGTAGCCCCAGTTGTAGCTCCAGTCGTCGTTGGCGCGGAACTTCAACTCGGTGTTGTCGCTTTCAATCGCATACTGAATGTACCAGTTGTGAGGAGCCACTTCTTTCATGTTCTCCTGACTGCCCCAACCGTTGAACGATCCAATGAGGCCGACATTATCATAGCTCGTACCTTCATTAGCAGGCTGCCATGTGTAAGACATGGCGTTGAAGTCGAGCACTAATGTCCAGTAACCGGCGGCAGGAACCATGATGGCACCAGCACCAGAGTTGACGAGCGAACCATTCTGGGCAGTTGAATTGTCTTCAACAGCACCATATGCTGCATCCCAGTTGCCCAGGTCGTCTTCGCCCCAAATCTTCAGGTTGTTACCATCTTCAAAGTAGGCGGTGTAAGCATACTTGTTGTCGCCCAGTGGGAAGAACATTGCCGTTGCAGCTGCTTCAGCATTCCATCCGGGAATGGCACCTACCATGTAGAAGGCAGATGCAACAGGTGAAATCTCATAGGTGTAGTCCATCAAGTTGAGCTTGATGAGGTAAGTACCTGCAGGCAGCATGAACGAACCGTCATCGCTCAGGTGGGTGCGACGGTTGAAGGTTCCGCTCATTCCGTTGTTACCATTGCCCAGTTCAGTACCGAACAGGAGCGACCAGTTTCCATCGTTGGCAACAGCATCGCAAGCCTCATCGTCGCCAATGGCAAACCAGGTGTCGCCTGTTGCTGTGAGCAGATAGGTGAAGACGGGATCTTCGTATACATCAAGGTCGCTGTGGCTGAAGACCTGTTCCTTGGATGCACAAGATGCGGACCAGTCCATCGGACCTCCAACGAGGTAGTAAGCCGGTGCAATGAACGGAGCCTCGGGAGTGATGGTCAGCAGGATGGTGCCGGCGTCAACCAATGCACCCGTACCGTTGGCATCAATCACAGAAGCATAGACATGTGCTTCAAACTGGCGCTCTGCCGGACGCTTGCCATAAACACTCTCCACATAACTCTGGAGTTCCTGTTTGGTGAAAGTTCCGTCGGTTTCGAACTTCTGAACATTGGAAGGATCGTCAACGGGACTGATGTAGATACGGACATTGCCAACGGTATATCCGTCGGGCAGTGCTGCCTCGGTCAGCGTGAACAGTTGAATGAGATCTTCATCGCCGTATTGCGCCAAGTCGATAGCACCTGTAGAAACAGCATTGAATCCCGGGATTACGACACCTTCTTCAGGGTCAACAATGGTCAAGCCTGCAAATTCGTTATCCTCGGGGCCACAAGATGCCATGAACAAACCCGCAATTGCGAGCATCAAATATATTGATAACTTTTTCATTTTGGTTTCTTGTTTTAACGTAATAAAAATTATGTTCGTTTATTCATCTCTGGGCAGCGCAGGGCACTGCCCAGAGAGAAAGATTGAGGGATTATTCAATGCGTCCCTTGTCGGTAGAGAAGTTCAGATACAGCTTCTGACCGGCAGCGCCGCCAACGCGGTCTTGGTCGCCCTCGTTGCCACGGTAGGCAATGTTGCCGTCGTTGAAGACGATGAACTCAGACTGCCACCAGTCGCCCAGACCAGTCACGGCATAGGCACGGACACAGTCGCCTTCCACACCTTGGGTAGAGTTGCCGAATGCGGGCGAAACAAATTCTGTGTTGCTTCTGGGAACAGTGAAGAGTTCGTCTTCCAAACCAGCATCCCAAGCAGCTGACTTGGTACACGGGCCAATGAGGTAAACCTGAACTGGGTCAACGGCCAGGTCGTATTTATAAGAGCGGCCTACGAGGGTTACGGTAACCTTCACCATGTACCAACCTGGGTTGGAAGAGGCAATGTTGCCGTCGCTCGCAATGATATCATCAGCCTTACTACCGGTGATGCTGTTCAAGCCGTCGAATCCAACTTCGTTGCCATCCCAGTCCGGTTCAATGTTGAACTTGAATCCGCTATTGTCAATCCAGAGGATGTGCCAGAGTGTCTCGGGCTGTCCGTTCTGCTGAACACCCTTGACGGCGGTCTCCCAGCTCCAGCCGTTGAAATTACCGGTGAAGTACAGTGTCTCAGGTACAACCATTGCGGGCAATGCGAACGAGGTGGAAGCCTGGAAATGAACAACAGATGATAGTACGGAAGTGCTTGCTTCGTTACCCGACAGATAAGCACGAACACGGGCATAAACATCAGATGTCATCGGGAAGTCCTCTTCCAGATAACCTTGTTCAACCAAAGCGTTGGTGACGATTACTGCCAAGTCGTTGCCGTCAACAGCCAATGCGTTGGGGTCGTTCTGGGTGGCAGTAGTCTCAACCCAATTCTCACCGTCAATAGAGAACTGAAGTACATAGGTCACAGGCGCAGTGTAGCCGTAGTTGGGCTGGTTGCACTTGAACACAAGTTGCTCAGTTCCGTCCAAGTCAATAACATTTGCAGCGATTCCAGGAGCATAGAGTGCAAAACCGTCCTCTGGCACTGACAATACAGGATTGTCGTCGCGGTCGGTAGAGCAAGCGGTAAATGCAATCAGACCCAGAAGCATTGTTGCTAATATAGTTAATTTTTTCATTTTCTCTTATGTTTTAAAGATCATTTACTTGAATGTTTGCGAACGCCAAAGCGTTGCAATCAGATAAGAATTAGTAGCCCGGGTTCTGTTTCAGATTCGGGTTTGCAATCAAGTCGCTTGAAGGAAGTGGGAAGATGTTGCGGGTGCTGGGCAGAGTTCCGCCACTTGCTGTTCCGCCAATCCAAATACGGGGTACGCCGGTGAAGTGACCGAAGCGTACCAGATCCATACGACGGCGACCTTCGAAACCAAATTCGCGGCTCCACTCGTCTTCAATCTGAGAAAGTGAGAAGGAATTCAGCTCGCTGTTAGCATGAGCACGCTCACGCAGTTCTTTGATGTAACCCAGTGCAGTAGCACCACAGGAACCACCGTTCAGGCGTGCATCGGCCTCTGCATAGGTCAGGTAAGCCTCTGCCAGACGGAAGAGCGGGAAGTCGTAGTCTGTGTGTTCGGAATTGTGTGTCGCGGAACCGTCAGCATGGGTGTTGAGGAACTTAACATATCCATAACCCTGCTGGAACTTGTCTTCAGCATTGATTTCCAGTTCGTGTCCCTGGGTCATGAACAAGGCACGGTCGTCGCCTGCAACTTCGATGAGGTCGGCAGGAGTTCCGTCTGGAACATCAAAGGTGGGGAAGAATTTCTCTACAAAGTATTTCTTTGCACGGATACCACCCCAGTTTGAAGAGATGCCGGTCGGGTAGGCTGCCAAGTCATCGGCATTAACCATACCAGCGCAGAGGAATACACCTCCCCAGCTCTGTGTCAACTCGCCGTCGAACAGAACAGGGAATATAATTTCGTTCTGGGCACCGTTGGTGTCGTTGTCACCCATGAAGAGGAGCTGATAAGCATTGTAGCCGTTCAATCCATCAGTGCAAAGGGTGTAACCGGACTTGATGGCCTTCTCAGCATAAGTGCGGGCATCTGACCAACGGTCTGTACCGGTGTAAACTTTTGCATTCAGATAGATACGAGCCAACAGCATGTAGCCGGCAACAACATCTACACGACCATATTTCACGCTCTTTGCTGCAGAGAGAACTTGACTGCTGGAACCTTCGCCAATGATGTCCTTCACTTCGGACTCGATGAAGTCGAATACCTCAGAGCGTGTTGCCTGAGGTGCTGCTGTAGACGATATATGTGTGATGAAAGGAGGATTGGCATACATATCCATCAGATAGTAGTAGTACAGTGCACGCATGAAGCGGGCTTCGGCAATCTTCGTGTTGTATTCCTCAAGTTCTGCAGGTGCATTGTCGATGAAGAAGTTACACAGTGTGACACCGAACATACAGCGATAGTAGAGACCACGCAGCAGGGCATGGTTGTCGCCCCAGGTACCGCGGTTGAATTCAGGAACACCTGCGTCAGTAAGCCAAGCACAGAGCGCTTCGTCGGAAGGAAATTCGTTGGCATACCATACAACACGCATGAACACGGACATACCTTCGTCGATGTCGCTGGGAAGGTCGCTGTCACCATGAGGGCCTGTAAGACCTGTAAGTGCCAGGTTTCCGTAAATCTTGTTCATGAGAGCATCAAAGTCCACATCGGTGGTTTGCTGTGGGTTGGGGTTGTCTGGGTGCAGAGTTCCACCAAAGATGGTCGCATCACCTGCACAAGCCGTAAATGCCAGTGTGGCGATTGCCATGAGAACCACGGCTATTGTATTTTTAAAAGCCTTGATATTCATATTGATTTTCTTTTATATTATTAATAAGGTAATTAGAAGTTCAGACTAACACCAAGGATGGAAGTGAATGGTCTTGGGTACAGATTGCTTTCGATACCATCTTGAATTTCCGGATCGAGTCCGTCGTAGTTGGTGATTGTGAGAACATTCTGAACAGTAGCATATACACGTCCGCTGATGTTGTTTCCAAAGAGTTTGTTGAAGCTGTAACCGAGGGTGATGTTGTCCAACTTGAAGAACGATGCGTTCTGGATCCAGCAGTCAGATGCCACCTGTGCTTCTGAAGCGTCAACCAGATTGTACTTCAGTGCGTCAACCGGGATGTTGTGCATGAAGTTCAGTGTAGAGCCTAAGCCCTGTCCGCTGATGTATGTACCGTTGATGTTGTTGTTGAACACATGGTTGCCGAGGCTGGCACGGGAGTTGAAGCTGAAGTCCCAGTTCTTGTAGGTAACTTTCGAGCCAAGACCCATGGTGAAGTCGGGATCTGCATGATAGTAGAAGTAACGGTCGTCGCTGTCGAGGTATCCGTTTCCGTTGCGGTCAACGAATGTGTGAGGAACGATGTTGCCGTTAGCGTCGTAAACTTGTCTGTAAACATAGAACGAAGTTGCAGCGTGTCCGGTTTGATAAGCCATTCCGTTCTTTGACATACCGATACCACCGTATTCGATCAGGTCGCTGGCAAGGTTGTCAATCTTGTTCTTGTTGTAGGTGAAGTTGTAGGTAACTTCCCAGTTCCAGTTCTTGGAAACGACTGGACGAACGGTTGCCATGAATTCAACACCCATGTTGTGGAGTTCACCGATGTTACCAATCATCTGCGGCTTGAAGTTAGAACCAGCCGGTGTATAGATTTTGTTAATCAGGTCGGTAGTCTTGCGGTAGTACCAGTCGGCGCTCACGCTTACGCGGTCGTTCCAGAGACTCAGGTCGAGACCAGCATCGTAGGTGGTCGTCTTCTCCCAGGTCAGGTCGGTGTTGTAAACATCCGGTCGGATGGTAGTGCCGTCGCCGAAGAGTGGGTAGAATGCATGATTATTGTTTGAGGAAATGGTCGGATAGTAGTAGAAGTTTCCTGCGTCACCGGTGTCCTGCTGACCGGTCTTACCGTAAGTCAAACGGACTTTCAAGTCGCTGATGGTGTTGTTGTCGCGGAGGAAAGCCTCTTCCTTAACACGCCATGCGAAGGCTGCAGCAGGGAAGTAACCCCATTCGTTGCCTCTTGCAAAGCGTGACGAACCGTCGGCACGCATGGTGAAGGTGAAGAGGTAGCGGTTCAACAGGGTGTAGTTCAAACGGCCGATCCAAGAGCGCAGGCGGTTTTCTGTGCCCCATCTGGTTTCATTGGTCGGTTCGCCATAGCGTTCGCCAGCACCTACAGAAGCGGTGTAGGGGATGATACCGTAGTTCCATCCGTCGCTGGTAGCACGATAGCGTTGCCACTCATAACCTACCTGTACATCCAGGTTGTGTACATCCTTCTTCAGTTCTTTGGTGTACTGCAGGAAGATGTTGAAGATGTTGTTGTAGTTCTTGTTCTCTCCCCAGGCGCGGCTTCCATAGTAGTAGCTTGATGTGGAATACGGACTGTTGTTGGTATGAGAGCGTCCAAGCGTGAGGTTCCCAGAGAGGTTAGCCAGCAGATGGAGGTCTTCGAATCCATGGAATGCGTAGTCAACTCCGAAGTTTCCTTGGAATGTCTTGGCATCGTGTTTCTCTCCGTTCATCTCTGTCAGGGCTACCGGGTTGGCAGTGGCGTTTCCGTCGAAAGCATATTCCCACTGTGTATCGTTGGGATAGCCTGCGCGTTTGTACCACTGGTAGTATCCGCCGAAGTAATTGTTGTAGATGTCTTGGTTCAAGCGAACCGGTTTTGTAGGATCCATGTATGCTGCAGCACCAACGGCACCGTTGTCCCAGCGGCGTTTTGCATACATGAGTTTACCGGAAACATTCAGACGGAGGTGGTCATTCATCAAAACCGGTGAAACATTGAAACTTCCGGTGTAGCGGCGGAACATTGTCGACTTAACGATACCAGGCTGGTTGGTGAAGCCCATAGATACACGGTAAGGAACATTTGCCGTACCACCAGTTACAGTGATGTTGTGGTCGGTGCTGATGGCGGTGCGATAGATTTCGTCCTGCCAGTTGGTGTTGGCGAAGTGCTGTACGCCGGCTTCGTCATACCAACCCAGCAATGCATACTCAGGACTGTCAATGCCGAAGCGGTCGGCAACGAACTGCTGGAAGCTGGGGCCATCGAATACATCGAGTGTCTTGGTCTTTGTGGCGATAGAGATGTTACCGCTGTAAGAAACTTTGGCTTTCTGTCCGGCGCGTCCTTTCTTGGTGGTGATGATGATCACACCGTTAGAAGCTCGTGAACCGTAGATGGCAGTTGCCGAAGCGTCTTTCAGCACGGTGAAGCTCTCAATGTCGTTCGGGTTGATGGAGGCCAGCGGGTTCATACCTGCGATACCTGCCGGGTCAAGTTGCAGACCGTCGACAACATAGAGAGGATCGTTTGATGCGGAAAGAGACGAACCACCACGGATACGAATCTTAGAACCTGCACCAGGAGCACCACCTTCGTTGATGATGTTCAGACCTGCCACCTTACCGGCAAGCATGTCGTCGGCACTGGTCTGCAGACCGTGACTGAGTTCATCGGGCTTGATGGCGGTAACCGAACCGGTCAAGTCGTTTTTCTTGGCGCGTCCATAACCGATAACGACAACTTGTTCCAAAGTCTGTGCGTCATCAACCATGGTGATAACAACAGAAGGTGCAGCCGTAGCCTTTGCATCAGCAAAACCGATGTAGGTTACAGTCAAGGTAGCACCTTGATTTGCTTGTAGGGTGAAGTTTCCGTCGATGTCTGTAACGGCCATTGCCTGTGTTCCGTCAACACGGACAGTAGCACCGATAACAGGATCTCCGAAATCGTCCCTTACATGACCATTGACAGTGATTTGCTGGGCAAATGCACTGGCAGAAAGAATGAGTCCGAATACTACGGCCAACATTCTTTGAGGCATTGTAAATTTTACCTGCTTCATCATTTTGTTTGAATTAAAGTTAATGTTAAAAAATATGAATTGTGATTACTAAAAGATTTTGGATTTAGTTCGTTCCGAATGTCTGAAAACACCTAAAGCCAAGGGCTTACGGCTCTCGGCATCTGTTCGACAGCGATGTGCTGTTTGGTCGATTTAGGCTTTTCTCTGATGTCATTTGTGTTGGCAGTGGCTCTCCCAGTGCCCGAGTACTCGTTTAAGTTAGCGGTACACCCTAAGGGTGTTTGCTTATTGCAAAGTTAATTTTCCGCAAAATAGGTTAATTGTTTTTAGGTAAAAAAATGTTTTTTTGATTATGTAAACGATTGCATGAAATTCTGAAAAAAAATGGCAGTGCAAACGATTTCTATCAATAATTAAGTGGTAATTTTGAGGTGCCTAAATTACAGATTAACCTTATAATAACCCTACGATATGCCCATTACGATGAAAGATATTGCGCGGGAGTTTGGTGTTTCCGTAGCCACTGTTTCCCGTGCCTTGAGCGACAATCCCCGCATCAGCAAACAGCGCAGGAACGCTATCCAGGCGTATGCTAAAGCTCACAACTTCTATCCCAATGCAATCGGTGCGCAACTGCGTTTGAACAAGGAACGCCCGCTGAAGTTGATTGGCGTGATTGTGCCACAGTTGCCGCATTATTATTTTTCCACCATCCTCAGCGGTATTGAGGAAGAAGCTTCCACTCACGGCTATATGGTCATCTTCGCCCAGAGCAACGAGACCTACGAGCGTGAGGCTCGCATCTGCCAGCAATTCTTCCGTAACAAGGTTTGCGGTGTGATTGTCTCGCAGGCGAAGGACACCCGCCGTTACGACCATTTCCAGCAGTTCCTCGACAGCGGCATCCCCATCGTTTTCTACGACCGTATCTGTACGGGCATTGACACCAGTCGTGTGGTTGTCGACGACTATATGGGGGCTTTCAACGCCGTTTCCCACTTGATTGAAACCGGCTGCCGTCGCATCGCTTTCTTCGGTTCCGACATGTCGATGCAGATATCCAAGAATCGTTACAACGGCTACCGCGACGCCCTTTTCCGTCATGGCATAGAGTGGGACGAGTCGTTGGTGTGCATGTGCGACAACCGCCAGTCGGCCGAGGTGCTGACTCCTGCGTTCCTGAACCGCGAGAACCGCCCCGACGCCTTCTTTGCCGTGAACGACGATACGGCCATAGGCATTCTCTATGCCACGAAGAAACTGGGCTTGCGTGTACCCGAAGAAGTGAGCATCTGCGGCTTCACCAACGGTGAGCGTGCCGTGGCCTGCGACCCGATGCTCACCACCGTGGAACAGCGTGGAAAGCGGGTGGGCGAGGAGGCCGCCAACATTCTGATAAGCCAGGTGGAAGGCCACCTGCCGATGGACAAGGTCGAGAAGCGTGTCGTGCGGACAAAGCTGATTGTGCGCGGTACGTCGCGATAGCGAGTCAACAATTATCAACAACACATAAAGCATAAATATTATGGATTACGAATTGAAGAAGAAACCCAACTTGAGTTTCTGGAAGCTCTGGAACCTGAGCTTCGGATTTTTTGGCGTTCAGATAGCCTATGCCCTGCAGAGTGCGAACATCTCGCGTATTTTTGCCACGCTGGGTGCCGACCCGCACAGCCTGAGCTATTTCTGGATTCTTCCTCCGCTGATGGGCATGCTTGTACAGCCCATCGTAGGCTCTCTGTCCGACAAGACCTGGACGCGCTTCGGCCGTCGCATACCTTACCTTTTCGTGGGTGCAGCCGTGGCCGTGGCCGTGATGTGCCTGCTGCCCAATGCCGGTTCCCTGGGACTGACCATCTCGGCAGCCATGATTTTCGGCCTTATCATGCTCATGCTGCTCGACACCAGCATCAACATGGCCATGCAGCCGTTCAAGATGATGGTGGGCGACATGGTCAACGAGGAACAGAAGGCCAAGGCCTACAGCATCCAGTCGTTCCTCTGCAACGCCGGTTCGGTGGTAGGCTTCGTATTCCCGTTCTTCTTTGCCTACATCGGCTTGAAGAATGTGGCAGCCAAGGGTGTCGTTCCTGAGTCGGTAGTATGGTCGTTCTATGTGGGTGCCGCCATCCTCATCCTTTGCGTTATCTACACGGTGGCGAAGGTGAAGGAGTGGAATCCGCAGGAATATCTCCAGTACAATCCCGTCAGTGAGGAGAAGGAAGAAAAGGCCAACTGGTTCGTCTTGCTGAAGAATGCCCCGTCCACCTTCTGGAAAGTCGGTCTGGTGCAGTTCTTCTGCTGGGCTGCCTTCCTTTACATGTGGACCTACACTACCGGAACCATAGCCGAAACAGTATGGGGCAGCACCGACAGCGCCTCCAAGGCGTTCCAGGACGCCGGCGACTGGGTGGGCATCCTCTTTGCCGTTCAGGCCGTGGGCAGCGTTGTCTGGGCCGCCGTCCTGCCGCAGTTCAAGAACACCAAGCTGGCCTATGCCCTGAGTCTGCTCATCGGCGGTATAGGTTTTGCCATCGTGCCGTTCATTGCCGACAAGTATTTGCTGTTCATCCCGTTCGTCATGATCGGCTGTGCGTGGGCTGCGATGCTTGCCATGCCATTCACCTTTGTCACCAACGCCCTGCAGGGCTACGGTCACATGGGAGCCTATCTCGGCCTGTTCAACTGTACCATCTGCCTGCCGCAGATTGTCGCTTCCGTAGCAGGCGGTGCCATCCTGGCACTGGTGGGACACCATCAGTACTCGATGATGATTGTGGCCGGCGTGTTGCTCGTACTCGGTGCCCTGGCTGTCAACTTCATCAAGACACGCAAATAAACAGTATATTGCTTAGCATTGCTAATTGCGGATGGCTCGTACAGAGCCATCCGCTTTTTTGTTGTCCCGTGTGTCCGTCCGAAAGCCTGCCCGAAACCGTAAAAAATCGCGACAGATTTTTGTGCATTTTCAGGGCGTTTTTGAGATTTTTTGAAGGACGGAAATTAAGGATTGAAACACTTTTTAACTAAAAAAGGACCTTCCTAAGGCGGGTTTTCGCGCTATAACTCCCTGGAAGTTGTGCGCCAAAACCTAAGCAGTTGCACGCTGAATCCTAGGTAGTTGGATTTTAGCCGGCAGGGAAATGCCGGAAAAGAGCCCGTAAGTCGTTGACTGTCAGTGCGAGTCTTGAATACGGACATTTCTCCGCTTGGGTGGCGCAGGAGTCCACCCAAGCGGATTTTAACACGCCAGAGACGATGGCGAAATCACAATTTTAGTAAACAATTTTTACAAAAGGTAGGGGTGACAGGTTGGAGGTTTTTAGGTCTTTAGGTGTGAGGTCGGGGGCAATAAGGTGTTGTCGGAATCCGGCCGGGCGCCATTTGTGTAGAACAAGTTACTTATTGAGAATCTGAAAATTTGCAGGTGCCTTTCCATAGCCCTATTTTCATGTTGATATTTCTTGTGTTTAATCAAAAAATAGTTTATTGTGAAAAAATGTTTGATTCTTTTCTTCTCCATTGTCTATGCCGTTGGTATGACAAGTTGCTCCTCTTCTGTGGAAGAAACACTTGAGGAAGCCATTGCGGCACCCTCCGAACGATTACTGGGAGAACGACTGGGAAAAGCACTTGCCGACCTTTTGGAGACCGACGAAGTGCCGGTCTCTCTCTTCTTTTGGTGGTTTTCCCGATGAAATGGGCGATTTTTGCGGTTTCCCTTCTGCTTCCACATATTTCGTTCCAATCTCTCATTTTTTTCCATTTCATCGTTGTTCTTCCTTGCTTTTGCCGTCTCTCTTTCTCCGGCAGCCCGTTCCCGCCTCTTTCGCAGGATGCCGACAGGCAGCGCGTGGCAGCCAAGAGTTCCTCCAGTCGTTTTTTTTTCGGCCATGCCTTTTGCATAGAATGTAAACGATTGCATTTTTATTTCTCAAATATTGCGCAAATCGTGGAACACATTCTTTATAAGAATGCTTAATTTTGAAAGCAACAACAATCTGCAACCTTAAATCTATCGGCAGGCAATTTTTTGGAACAACTCAAAAAAACCAAAATATCATGAACTTACATTTTAACATTGACTATTCAACAGTTTTCGGCGAGGAACTGGTGTTGAATATCGTAGAAGAAAGCGGCAAGAACGCCGGTAAAATCACTCAATATCGCATGTCCACCTACGACGGGCATCGGTGGAACTACACCCTGCGTCTGGGACGCAAGCACATCGACTCGCTTACCTATTTTTATAGTATAGAGCGGGCAGGCATAGCCGAACGGCGTGAATGGACCGTCATGGTGCACAAGTTCAGCCTTGGCGCCCAGAAGGCCACCGATGTGACCATCTACGACCAATGGAACGACATTCCGGAGGACTCCTATCTCTACAGTTCGGCATTCACCGACTGCATAGCCCGTCGCCAACTCATCCAGCCCGCTCCCACCTTCTATGCTCAGACCCTCCGTCTGCAGGTGCGTGCCCCGCAGTTGGCAGGCTATCAGCGACTTGTCCTCGTGGGTGACGGACCCGCACTGGGCGACTGGGACCTGAAGAAGGCCATCCCCATGGTCGAGCACCAGCACAATGAGTGGGTGGTAGACCTTGATGCCACCAAGTTTGAAGGACACCACCTCGAGTTCAAATTCGTCGCCGTGGTAGGTCCTGAGGCTCAATACCCAGCCTGGGAACCCACCGACAACCGCACCATTGACTTCCCCGTGCTGGGCAGCGGACAGGCGGTGGTCTACACCCTGCCACAGGCACACTTCGCCATCGGCAACCGCCGGCTGGCAGGCACGCTGGTGCCCGTCTTCTCCCTGCGCACGAAAGGCAGTTTCGGCGTGGGCGACTTCGGCGACCTGAAGGAAATGATCGACTGGGTGGCACAGACCGGACAGCGTGTGCTGCAGGTGCTTCCCATCAACGACAGTACCACCACCCACACCTGGACCGACTCCTATCCCTACAGTTGTATCAGCATCTTTGCCCTTCACCCGCAGTATGCCAACCTCCGCGCACTGCCCACGCTGAAGGATGCCAAGAAGCGCCAGCACTTCGAAAAGTTGCAGGCAGAACTCAATGCGTTGGATAAAATCGACTACGAGCGTGTGAACGATGCCAAGATAGCCTACCTCCAACTGGTCTACAAGCAGGAAATGCCACGGCTGCGCCGCACCGTTGCCTTCAAGAGATTCTTCGAGAACAACGCCCAGTGGCTCGTGCCCTATGCCCAGTACTGCACCCTTCGCGACAAGAACGGCACCGCCGAGTTCTCCCGCTGGCCCGACCACAACATCTGGAACGAGGCCGACCGCGAAGCCCTTTCCACACCCACCACACCCGAATACAAGGAAGTGGAGTTCTTCTACTTCGTGCAATATGTGCTCTACAGCCAGATGCAGGATGCCCACGACTATGCCCGCAGCAAGAATGTGGTGCTCAAGGGCGACATCCCCATCGGCGTGAACCGCAACGGCTGCGATGTTTGGATGGAGCCGGGCTACTTCAACCTGAACGGACAGGCCGGTGCACCGCCAGACGACTTCTCCGTGAACGGACAGAACTGGGGCTTCCCCACCTACAACTGGGACGCCATGATAGCCGACGGATGCAAGTGGTGGGTACGCCGCTTCCAGAACATGGCACAGTTCTTCGACGCCTATCGCATCGACCATGTGCTCGGATTCTTCCGCATTTGGGAAATACCCATCGAGTCGGTACATGGACTGCTCGGACAATTCTCGCCCTCGCTCGGCATGAGCCGTGAGGAAATAGAGGCCTACGGGCTGGGCTGGCAGGAAGAACAGTACACCCGGCCGTTCATCGCCGAGTGGGTGCTCAACCGCGTATTCCGCGAACTCACTCCGGAAGTGAAGGAGAAATACCTCGACCACAGCCACGACGACATTTTCAACCTCAAGCCGGAATTCGACACGCAGCGAAAGATTGAGGCTCACTTCGAGCCCCTCATTGCCGAACAGCAGAAGAAAAACACCGTGGGCGAACGCCAGTCGGAACTCGACAAGATGATTTGGCTGCGCGACGGACTGTACGCTCTTGTCAGCGATGTGCTCTTCGTGCGTGACCGTAAGGACCCCAACAAGTTCCATCCGCGCATCACCGCACAGCTCGACTTCGTCTATGAAGCACTCTGGGACAGCGACAAGGATGCCTTCAATCGCATCTACAACGACTACTACTACCGCCGCAACAACCAGTTCTGGTATAACGAGGCCATGAAGAAACTGCCCAAACTGGTGGAAGCCACCCGCATGCTTGTATGTGCCGAAGACCTCGGCATGGTGCCCGACTGCGTGGCATGGGTGATGCAGCAACTGCGCATCCTCTCCCTCGAACTGCAGAGCATGCCGAAGGACCCGAAGGTACGCTTCGGCTACCTGGAGGGCAATCCCTACCGTTCGGTATGCACCATCAGTTCGCACGACATGCCCACGCTGCGCCAGTGGTGGGATGAAAACCAGGAGCGCACCCAGGCCTACTACAATTCGATGCTCTATCGCGAAGGACCTGCACCGCACCCGCTGCCAGGATGGCTCGCCAACGATATCGTGGCACGCCACCTCTCCTCACCGTCCATGCTCTGCATCCTCAGCATACAGGACTGGCTCGCCATCGACGAGAATGTCCGCCTGGCCGACCCCAACGCCGAACGAATCAACATCCCGGCCAATCCGAAACACTATTGGCGCTACCGCATGCACCTGAATATCGAAGACCTGATGCACAACGAAGAATTCAACAACCGCATGAAGGGACTCGTTGCACAGTCGGGCAGAAACCTATAAACATCAGACTCCATGAAACACACCATCCTGACCCTCATGGCCTTGATGCTGACCATCGGCATACAAGCGCAAGAAATCCAATCGCCCAACGGCAATGTAAAACTACGCTTCGCACTGACGGCCGCCGGAGAACCCACCTATGCACTGGAGTTCAAAGGCAAGGAGGTGGTCAAACCCAGCCGGCTCGGACTTGAACTGGCACGCGACCGCCATGCCTCAAAAGGCGTAAACGAAACCGACCTGCTCGAAGGATTCGTCGTAACCGATACGAAAACCGCCACTTTCGACGAGACATGGGAACCCGTATGGGGAGAGACAAAGACCATTCGCAACCACTACAACGAACTGGCCGTCACGCTGAACCAGCCCAGCGCAAAGAGAAACATCATCATCCGCTTCCGAGTCTACAACGACGGTATGGGACTGCGCTATGAGTTTCCGCAGCAGGAATCGCTCAACTACTTCATCATCAAGGAGGAAAAGACGCAGTTTGCCATGGCCGGCGACCATACCGCTTGGTGGATAACGGGCGACTACGACACCCAGGAATATCCCATACAGACCTCCAAACTGTCGGAAATCTGTCCCCGCATCAACCGCGACATGCAGAAGAGAGGCATGCGCTACCCCGACGGCAGTGAGGAAAGAATGTACAGCGCCGTGGTCTGGGACAATGCTTCGATGAGGCCGGTGGAAAACACCGTGCAGACATCTTTGCAGATGAAGAGCCAGGACGGACTCTACATCAACCTGCATGAGGCTGCCTGCGTGGACTATGCCACCATGCACCTGACACTCGACCCCAACACACTGACCTTCACATCGCACCTCACTCCCGATGCCACCGGGATGAAAGGATACATGCAGACGCCCTGCCAGTCACCCTGGCGCACCGTCATCGTCAGCGACGACGCCCGAGACATGCTCTCCAGCAACCTCATACTCAACCTCAACGAGCCCTGCGCCCTGGACGATACTTCCTGGATTCATCCCACGAAATACTGTGGCGTGTGGTGGGAAATGATTGTAGGAAAGAGCAGTTGGAACTACACCGACCAGTATCCCAGCGTCAAGCTCGACCTCATCGACTGGGATAAGGCGCAGCCCAACGGCCGCCATGCCGCCAACACAGGAAAGGTGAAGCAGTACATAGACTTTGCAGCCGCCAACGGACTGGACCAGGTGCTGGTCGAGGGTTGGAACATCGGATGGGAAGACTGGGCCAACCGCTGGAAGCAAGATGTGTTCGACTTCGTCACTCCTTATCCGGATTTCGATATTGACGAGCTCAATCGCTATGCCCACAGCAAGGGAGTGAAGCTCCTGATGCACCACGAAACCTCTTCGGCAGCCAACAATTACGAGCGCCATCTCGAGGCTGCCTACTCGCTGATGAACAAGTATGGCTACGACGCTGTCAAGAGCGGATATGTCGGTGACATTATTCCACGCGGCGACCACCACTACTCACAGTCGATGAACAACCACTACCTCTACTGCATCAAGGAGGCAGCCAAACACCATATCATGGTCAACGGCCATGAGGCTACCCGTCCCACGGGACTCTGCCGCACCTATCCCAACCTCGTTGGCAATGAAAGTGCGCGTGGAACAGAATACGAAGCATTCGGTGGAAGCAAGCCGGATCACACCGTCATCCTACCCTTTACCCGTCTGCAAGGAGGACCGATGGACTATACCCCGGGCATTCTCGAGACGCAGTTGAACACTTGGAGCAACAATACGAGTTATGTCCGTACGACACTTGTAGGCCAGCTGGCACTCTATGTCACCCTCTACAGTCCCCTCCAGATGGCTGCCGACCTGCCCGAGAACTACGCCAAGTTCATGGATGCCTTCCAGTTCATCCGCGATGTGGCCTGCGACTGGGACGACTCCCGCTACCTTGAGGCAGAACCGGGCGACTTTGTCACCGTGGCTCGCAAGGCTAAGGGAACCGACAACTGGTTCGTGGGTGGCAAGTGCGACGAGAACGGCCATAAGACTGAAGTGAAACTTGACTTCCTGGACAAGGGAAAGAAATACGAATGTACCATCTATGCCGATGCCAAGGATGCCCACTACAAGGACAACCCCAAGGCCTATGTCATCACAAAGAAGACCGTTAAGCAGGGCGACACCCTCAAACTGACCGAAGCTCCGGGTGGAGGCTTTGCCATATCGCTCATTGCCAAGTAGACAAACAACAGTAAACGCAAAGTAAACCAGTCATGAAGAAACTATCAACAATAGCCATTCTCCTTATGTTCTTCCTTGCTTCGAAAGCCATTGCAAACCCGTTCCATCAGGTGGAAGTGAAGGGAAAGCGCGTCACATTCCAGGTTTGCGCTCCCGAAAGCAAGGATGTGTTTCTGCGTCTGTACGACGATGCACAGACCGACAAGCCCTTCAAGGTCGTGAAGATGAAATACATCGGCAGCGACACCTACCAGGCCGTGGTGAAGGGCAACCTCTATGGCAAGTTCTATACCTTCGACATGGGACGCGGAGAAAGCCCGGGCGTGTTTGCCAAGGCCGTCGGCGTGAACGGAAAGAGAGGTGCCATTGTCGACATGAGGCAGACAGATCCGGATGGGTGGAGCGAAGACATACGACCGGAGGTGAAGTCTCCCGTCGATTTAGTCATCTACGAGATGCACCACCGCGACTTCTCCGTATCGCGCAAGGATGCCAGATACCCCGGAAAATTTCTTGCACTGACCGAGCCCTGGGCCATTCAGCACCTGAAGGAACTTGGCGTCAATGCCATCCATATCCTTCCCTCCTACGACTACGGATCGGTTGACGAGACCCGCCTGCAGGACAATAAGTACAACTGGGGATACGACCCCGTGAACTACAATGTGCCGGAAGGCTCCTACAGTACCGACCCTTACGACCCCACCTGCCGCATCCGGGAGTTCAAGCAGATGGTACAGGCACTCCACAAGGCCGGCATCCGCGTCATCCTCGATGTGGTCTACAACCACACCTACGACATTGACCATTCCAATTTCCAGCGCACCTATCCCGACTATTATTATCGCAAGAACGCCGACGGCACCTACAGCAACGGCTCAGGCTGCGGCAACGAAACCGCCAGCGACCAGCCCCTGATGCGCCAGTTCATGATAGCGTCGGTGAAGCACTGGATCAACGAATACCATATCGACGGGCTCCGGTTCGACCTCATGGGCGTCCACGACATCGAAACGATGAACGCCATCCGTGCCGAAGTGGACAAAATAGACCCCTCTATTTATATGTATGGTGAAGGGTGGAGTGCCGGCAGCTGTGCCTATCCTTACGAGAAACTTGCCATGAAGGGCCACACTCGCCAGTTGAACGGCATCGGTGCCTTCTCCGATGACATGCGCGACGCCCTGCGCGGACCTTTCTCCGACGACACCAAGGGAGCATTCCTGGCCGGACTGCCCGGCGAAGAGGAAAGCCTGAAGTTCGGAATCGTCGGCGCCATAGCCCATCCGCAGGTCGACATGGCCCGTGTGAACTATTCAAAGCAGCCCTGGACCAACCAGCCCACACAGCAGATATCCTATGTTTCCTGCCACGACGACATGTGTCTGGTCGACCGGCTGAAAGCATCCATACCCGGCATTGCCACCGAAGAACTCATTTGCCTCGACCTGCTGGCACAGACCGCCGTGTTCACTTCGCAGGGCGTGCCCTTCATGCTCAGCGGTGAGGAACTCTTCCGCGACAAGAAAGGCGTGCACAACAGTTTCGAATCGCCCGACAGCATCAACCAGTTCAACTGGGCAAACAAGCAGGAATATCCGCAGGTTTTCGAATACTACAGCCGCCTCATCCAACTGCGCAAGAACCACCCGGCATTCCGGCTGGGCGATGCAGGCCTCGTTCGCCAGCACCTCCAGTTCCTCCCCACACAGCCGTGCTTCGTCGGTTTCGTGCTGAAAGGCCATGCCGGAAACGACAGCTGGAACAACATCTATGTACTGCTCAATGCCAACCGCGATATGGTTGAGGTGGAAATTCCAGAAGGCAGCTACACCATCGTGACGCAATACTGCATGATTAACGAGGAAGGACTCGGCTCCTGCCCAGGCGGCAAAGTGCTGGTAGGACCGCAGCAGGCAGTTATTCTACATGATTAACGAATAAAAACAATATACGCATGAAAAAGATTGCACTATTCACAATGCTCCTGCTGATGGCCCTGAACATCCAGGCGGCAGGAAAAATCACCCGCATCGACCCTACCGACTGGTATGTAGGACTGAAAGATGCCTCTCTGCAACTGATGGTCTACGGCGAAGGGGTGGCCAATGCTACCGTCACCACCGACTACGCCAATGTCAGAATAGACTCGCTGGTACGCCTGGACTCGCCCAACTACCTGTTTGTCTACCTCAATCTCGAGGGTGCACAGGCCGGCGAGATGACCCTTAAATTTACCATCGGGAAGAAAACCGAGAAGGTGAAATACCTGCTCAAGCAGCGCGAGAAGGCCGGTGAGGAACGCATCGGGTTCTCCAATGCCGATGTGCTCTACATGCTCATGCCCGACCGCTTCGCCTCTGGATCCACCGAAAACGACCAGATAAAGGGTATGCGGGAGTATGTCTGCGACCGGTCGAAACCCTCACTCAGACACGGAGGCGACCTCGAAGGTATCCGCCAGCACCTCGACTATTTCAACGAACTGGGTGTAACGGCACTCTGGTTCACACCGGTGCTGGAAAACAACCGTGCCGACGAGTTCGAGCAGAGCACCTACCACGGCTACGCCACCACCGACTACTACCGCGTCGACCCGCGGTTCGGCACCAACCAGGAGTACAAGCAACTCATCGACGAGGCCCACGGCAAAGGGCTGAAAATCGTCATGGACATGATTTTCAACCACTGCGGCTTCGACCACCCCTGGATTGCCGACCTGCCTTCAAAGGACTGGCTCAACCTCCCCGGCTGGCTTGAACAGTCGAAAGGCACCAGCGACCCCCGCGGCACCGACTTCCTCCAGACCAGCTACAAGCTCACGCCCGTCATGGACCCCTACGCATCGAAGATCGACATGAAGGAAACCGTCGAAGGATGGTTCGTACCCACCATGCCAGACCTGAACCAAAAGAACCCGCATGTCATCAAATACCTCATCCAGAACAGCATCTGGTGGGTCGAGACTGCCGGTATCGACGGCATCCGCATGGACACCTATCCCTATGCCGACCGCAAGGCCATGGCACAGTGGATGGAAGTGCTCGACAAGGAATACCCCAACTTCAACACCGTTGGCGAGACATGGGTCACCGAGCCGGGCTACACCGCCGCATGGCAGAAGGATTCCAAGGTGAGCAACGAGAACTCCTACCTCAAGAGTGTGATGGATTTCTCCTTCTTCGACCGCCTGGACCGCGCACGCTATGAGGAAACCGACAACTGGTGGACAGGCTTCAACCGCATCTACGGATCGCTCCTCTACGACTATCTCTATCCGAATCCGTCGGCCGTCATGGCTTTCATCGAAAACCACGACACCGATCGCTTCCTCAAGGAAGGCCAGGACACGCTCACACTCAAGCAGGGACTGGCACTGCTGCTCACGCTCAACCGCACGCCGCAACTCTACTACGGAACCGAAGTGCTCATGAACGGCACCAAGCGGGTCAGCGACGGGTATGTGCGGCAGGACTTCCCGGGCGGATTCCCCGGCGACAAGCAGAACGCCTTCACCGCCGAGGGACGCACACCCGAACAGAATGCCATGTTCAACTGGCTCTCGCGGCTCCTCCACTGGCGGCAGAACAACCCCTGCATCATCGGCGGTAAGCAGACACAGTTCATCCCCTACAAGGGCGTCTATGTCATAGCCCGTCAGGCAGAGGGACGCACCGCGCTCACCATCCTCAACGGTACCAGCAAGAAAGCTGCGTTCAGCGTCCAGCGGTTTGCCGAAGTCATTGGCAACCACACCTCCGCCACCGATGTCATCACCGGCAAGAAGGTCGACATCAGCAAGGATATCCCCCTCACACCGCGACAGACACTCATTCTCGAATACTGACAGAAAACCTACGGAGGCATGCCGGGAGTCATCTCGCATGCCTCTTTCTTTTTCTCCCCACCACACCTTATTTATCACAAACACAACTTTTGCAAGCTCAGTTTCGTAAGGTCTAAGGTCGTAAGGTCGCTTCGTTCTTAGGTCTAAGGTGATAAAAATAGTGCTTTTGAGCAGCCTAAACGAATCCCACCTCAGAACCTCATAACCTCCCACCTCATAACCTATAAAGTTGAGCGCTTGCGAAACTTCAATAATATACAGCCGCCAATGGAAAGCGACCTCTTCTCCCGACAACAGACCGATGTGCTCCGCGGCATGGCAGCCATCGTCATAGCCGTGTTCCATGTCCTCATCCAATGGCATTGCCATCGGGTGGTCAACCTGCCCGGCTCGGTGGCCGTCGCCATGTTCCTCGTCCTCTCCGGATTTGGACTGAACGAAAGTTACAAGCGGAGCGGACTCAAAGACTACTGGCGGAAGAGGCTCCGCCGTGTCATCTTTCCCTATTGGCTCTTCCTTGCCGTGGTCACCCTCCTACAGGGATTCCCCGGATGGAAAACATTCCTCCTCGATGCCTGCTTCATCAAGTCCGACTATTGGTTCGTCCCCTTCCTGGTCCAGTGGTACCTCGTCTACTGGATTGTCCAGCGATGGTTCAGCTCCGGGCTCGTGCCAATCCTCATGGTGCTGGGCCTCATTGTTCTGAACTTCCATTCCCAGGTGGAAGCCGAGCAGGCCTTCTCCTTCCTTGCGGGCATACTCATCTCCCAGCACATAGAGACACTCCGCTCCAAACAGCGTGCCTATTGGCTGCGCGCAGCCATCGGCTGCTTCCTCCTGGCCACGGCCTTCCTCCTGCTGAAGGAAATCCCGGCCGTACACGCGCAAAAGGGAACGGCATTCTACAACCACATCCTCTTCTTCATAAAACTGCCCATGGCCCTGTCGCTGCTGCTCCTGCCCATGTTTTTCGCACCGCTGTGCCGGTCGCGCATCCTCCGGCTGGCAGGCATAGCCTCGCTCGAAATCTATCTGGTGCACTTCCCGCTCTTCCCTCATGTCGAAAAGACGCTCCTCTCCTTTTCCCTCTTCATCGTTGCCGTAACCGTTCTTGTCTTCATTTTCTATCAGATTAACCATCGTCTGATAGCCCGATGGCTCTGACCGTCACGGTGCCCTCTCAGTACCTTTGTAACCAATTGAATACCAATACATTGTGTTTGAGCCCCAAACGCGCTCCGTTTGGGGCTCAAACGCACTGCGAAACAGCCCCAATCGCCACCCGTTTCAGCCCCAAACGGAACAACCCCAAAACACCTGTTTTTTTCTAGGCCCTCCTAGAATTGCCTAGGCCTGCCTAGAAAAAGCCTAGCCCCCCGCCTAAAAACTCCCTCCCCGAAAAAAAAGAAAAGGCTCCTTTTCATTGCAAAGCTCTCATATTTTTCGTATCTTTGCAGAATACATGAGCATTGCTTATGTTCACTAACCTATCTCCTTTTATAATGAACAACACTCTCATAGACAACTCGACGGAACAGCTTTCGATGCTTCACACATTGAAAGAGTGCCTTGCTTCACAGGACATAAACACTGTCAAGATTGCAACTGGATACTGGGATATACCTGGACTTGCCTTGTTGACAGATGACATCAAGGCTTTTCTTGAAAAAGAAGGAACTAAGTTACTTCTTCTTATCGGCAAAGACCCATACGTATATGCTTCACAGGTCAAGAATCCCAAGTATAAAGACAAGAACTATCCTGCTGACTTCATTCGTACAGATTTGTGCGAGTTAGAGCCAAAGGAAGAGTTTGAGAATGCCGTGCGTCTTCTTTTGGACTTCTGTACAGAGGGAGAGGATTCCAAGATTCAAATACGCATCTTCCGAAAGAATGAAGAGGATGAAACCCAATTCCTTCATTCCAAATGCTATATCTTTGACGGCTTTAATTCCGGTAAAGGATATGGTTTGATAGGAAGCTCAAACTTTACACAGAAAGGCTTGCAAGGCAATGCAGAACTTAATTATCTGGAAACTGACGTGACAAAGGTGTTGTCAACAACGCCTATACCAAATCATAAAACCCATGTTCAATGGTTCGATGAAAAGTGGAACATTTCTGAGCCTTGGAACAAGGAGTTTTTAGAACAAGTCTTAAAACAAGCACCCATTACCAAGAAAGTTGAGGATGAAGATAAGGCTAAAGATGAGCCATTCAGCCCATACGAGCTATACATCAAACTGCTGCAAATCAAGTTCGGTGACATAGTAGATAAATCGCTCGGACAACAGATTGAAACTTATCTGCCAACAAACATTCACAAATTGGAATACCAGATTGAGGCCGTAAAGCGGTGTATTGGAATCATGCATGAACATGGTGGTTTTATGCTGGCAGACGTAGTAGGTCTTGGTAAGACGATTATCGGTACGCTCATCATCAAGCGTTTCTTGTCTGTACCAGAAGATGATGGAAGGGAGCGTAAGGTATTGGTTATTACTCCTCCTGCCATTCAGTCGGGCTGGAAGAAGACTATTGCCATGTTCGACAAAGATTCTGACGAGAAGATTGCTCCATACATTGACTTCATTACAACTGGACGCATCGGAAATGTTGCCGATGATGAAGGCTGGGAAGACGACGATGATGACAGCGGCGATTCTGGCGAATTTGGAGGAACGCTGCAAGAAAAGAATTATGGTTTTATAGTAATTGACGAAAGCCATAAGTTCCGCAACAGTTCCACATTGATGTATCAGTCACTTGACGAACTGATACAGAAGATTGGTTCTAACACTGGGGTATATCCATACATGGGGCTTCTTTCAGCCACACCGCAGAACAACCGACCAAACGACTTGAAGAATCAGATTTATCTCTTTGAGCGTAACCATAACGACAGTACATTGAAGAAAGCCGAAAGTGGCAATATCGAAAGATTCTTTGCAGATGTAAATCGAGAGTATGAGTTGTTGATTGACAGGAGCAATGACATCCCAGCAGATGAGCGACGCCAACGGTTGGATGCTGTTTCAAAGCGGCTCCGTGACTGCGTGTTAAGTGATATTCTGGAACGACGGACAAGGACTGATGTTGAGAAATATTACAAAGATGATATGGAGTCACAAGGTTTGGTATTCCCGAAAATTGTTGGGCCTAACAACCTTGAATATATCATGGATGACGAATTGGCACAGCTCTTCTCAGACACCATGACAATTATAGCTCCTACAGAAGAAGAAAAGCTTCAAACAGACGAGTGGCTAAGGTATTTCCGTTATCGCGCCATCGAATATTTTGTTGACCCTGCCAACGAAAGAAAACATACAGGTCGAGGCAACCGTGGTGTAAGTGATGTGGCTAAGCAGCTTGCTACAATCATGCAGATTCTTCTTGTGAAGCGTCTGGAAAGTTCGTTCACGGCTTTCACCCAATCTCTGTTGAATCTGCGTCGTTACACTGAGAACATGATAAAGATGTGGGAAAACGACACCATATTCGTTTGCCCGCAAATTGATGTGAACAAAGAACTCGACTACGAAGCCAAAACAGAAAAACGCGGTAAGCGTGTTTCGTTCAATGATTGTGTAGAAGACATCCGAGCCAAGATAAAGAAACTTACGGAACAAGGACGTAACGAGAAGGGTCAGAATGCCGAATATCAGCGCAAAGACTTCAAAGAAGAATATTATATTCAATTAAAAGAAGACTTCCGGCTCATTTCCAACCTCTATGACCGATGGGCAAAGAACCCACAAGACCCGAAGTTTGATGCCTTCAAAGAAAACATCAAACCAGAACTTTTCAATCCCCAAAAGAACACTTCTGGAAAGTTAGTCATCTTCTCGGAAGCTATAGATACCGTTCAATCGCTTGCAAGAGCTGTAAAGGCAAAGGGCTATAAGGCACTTGTCATTACAGCTGCCAATCGTGACGAAATGGAACATACGATTGAAGAGAACTTTGATGCCAATTACGAAGGTGTCTGGAAGGACGATTACAATGTCATCATTACAACAGAGGTACTGGCTGAAGGTGTAAACCTTCACCGTGCCAATGTCATTTTGAACTATGACACGCCTTGGAACTCTACTCGCCTAATGCAGCGCATAGGTCGTGTAAACCGTATCGGCAGTAAGGAGCCATTTGTCTATGTATATAACTTCATGCCAAGTGCCGAAGGCGATGCACAGATACAGTTGGTTCGTAAGGCACATACGAAGTTGCAATCCTTCCATGTCCTCTTTGGCGAGGACAGCAAGATTTTCTCGGAAGAGGAAAGTGTTGTACATTACGATATAGCCAAGGCTGTTGACGGTGAGGAATCACCGTTACAGAGATATGTATATGAGCTAAAACAATACAAAGATGCTCACCCTGAACGTTATCTGCAAATAGAACAAGCCAATGATGACTGGCAGATAGCACAGGCAGAAAGCGGCACGGCATATTTCATCGTAAAAGCTCCACGCTCTGCAAGAATTGCCATCAGGATAGACGCAGAAGGGAATGCACAGATTATTTCTCTGCTTGAACTTCTCGAAGATATGCGTGTGGAAGAGAATGCCAAGCGTGTCCCTTTGCCAGATAATTGGCAGCAGCTGTCGGCAGATGCCATTAAGACTTATAACCAATACTTTGTCCGCATCAACAGGTCAAGGGCTGGAGACAAGGCTACAGCTGCCAAAGAAATGTTGGTAAAGATAAACAACACACCTGGTTTATCAACTCAATCAAAGGTTTTGCTGAAAAATGCTCGTAAATTGGTTGACCGAGGAAGTTTTGATATTATCAAAAAAGTACTGGCTATTGGTCAGGAATTAGAAGAACGAGATTCACATCTTTTTGCTATCGAGCAACAGGACATTGATGAAATTCTAGAACGAGAAATTGGCAAGCTCGTTTCTCATGTTGAAAGTAAGCAAGGCGAAGCATCTATTGTATTAGGAACTATCAAGTAAAAAGACACCCCATGAATAAGGAGTCATTAAAAGAGTATTTAAGCAGCAAGTATCAAGGTTGGAGCTCGTTCCTCAACAATGTCATATTTCCCATTTTTGGTGAAGAAGACTTTGAGGATGGTTTTGAGGCAGAACTTCTGGATAGTCAGCCCGAACGGAGACAACTGGCAGAAGCCACGGGAATACGCAGCATCAAGCAAGTTGGAATGATGTATGTCGGCGTTGAACCATTGCAGATCTTCGATGTGACGGTCAGCGACCGTGTCATGATGGAGCGTAACCGTGTGAATATCCAGCGACTTATCCGTGCTGTCATGGATCAGTTCTCTTGTGCCTTTATGCTATTCCATTATGAGGATGATACTCGTTGGGATTGGCGATTCACTTATTGTCGTAAGAGTGGCAACAAGGAAGAGACCACCGACAGCAAACGATATACATTCCTGCTTGGTCCAGGTCAGTCCTGCCGCACGGCAACTGACAACTTTATGGCTCTGTATGAGAAAAGGGAGTTCCTTGAAATTAAGGACATCGAGGATGCCTTCAACGTTGAAGCCCTTTCAAAAGAGTTCTTCGGGAAATACAAAGCTCAATATGAGGCTTTTGTCAATTACATGGTTGACCCTGCCAATGGAATGCGTCAGGACTTCATTGACACAGACTTTGACCATACGGGCATGACAGCAGACAAGATTCGTGACCGTGAGGAAAAGCCAATACGTGACTATGTGAAGAAACTCCTTGGACGCATTGTGTTCCTGCACTTCCTCCAGAAGAAGGGCTGGCTTGGCGTTCCTGCCGGCAAGGAATGGGGCGAAGGCGACCGTGACTTCATGCTGAAGCTATTCCAGAATGCAACAGAACGACAGAAGGAAAACTTCCTTGACGAAATATTGGAAGGATTATTTGCAGAAGGCTTAGACCGCAACCGTTCAGACAAGGGCGACCTCTATGACACAGAGGTTAATGGAATCGGCAAATGCCGCATACCCTATCTAAATGGTGGCCTGTTTGAACGCGACAATCTCGATAAGAAATCAAGCCATTTCCCTGCTTGCTATTTTGATGGCTTGCTGACAATGCTCTCCCAATACAACTTTACCATTGACGAAAATGACCCGAACGATGCAGAAGTGGGCGTTGACCCCGAAATGCTCGGACGCATTTTTGAGAACCTGTTGGAGGACAACAAAGACAAGGGCGCATTCTATACACCAAAGGAGATTGTTCAGTATATGTGCCGCGAAAGCCTGATAGCGTATTTGCAGACAGACCAGAAGGAAGAGGACAAGGAGCGTATTCGTCAGTTTGTAATGACTCACGATGCCGCCCTGCTTGGCGACCTGAAGGAGGACATCGACCAGAAACTTTATGACGTTAAGATATGCGACCCAGCCATTGGTTCAGGTGCTTTTCCAATGGGGTTGCTTCGTGAACTGTTCTTCTGCCGTTCTGCTATCGAACCAAACATCGTGGAGAATGCCGCAAACATCAAACGCCATATTATCCAAAATAACATCTATGGTGTTGACATCGAACGTGGTGCGGTTGATATTGCTCGACTGCGTTTCTGGCTATCTTTGATTGTGGATGAGAAATCGCCGGAGGCACTGCCAAACCTTGATTTCAAAATTATGCAGGGAAACTCACTTTTGGAGCAGTATAAGGGAGCCGACCTTTCAACAATGACTGAAAATAATCCCGAAACAGGTCATGGTATAACACTTTTCGATAGTATGTTGGATGTTTATCGCAAGAACCTACGCGATAAACTTTCAGAATACTACGCTTGCCCTGAACATGACAAGAAGGTTCAATTAAGAAAGGACATAGCAGAAATTGTAAAGCAGGAGCTTAGCGAACAAGGCATTCGCATTGACTTTGAAGATTTGGACTTGTCGGCAAATAGTCAGTTCTTCCTCTGGCATACCTGGTTCTACGATGTTTTCTCA
>FLNY01001952.1_pt1 | contig 42135 bp, 40 predicted proteins | sample 1140381 | NCBI WGS metagenome assembly FLNY01 (sample SAMEA3878172, study PRJEB12797) | bioreactor metagenome | biome: Moose rumen | place: Sweden | collected 2011-10 | reverse complement strand
TGAGTCAATATATCAAAGAAGAATGAGTTACTTCTTACATCTACCTTCTTACATCAAACATTTTACGGGGTGGGAAACCCGCTGGTCTCTCATAAAAAAAGAAGTTTGTAGCTGAAAATGTCTAATGGAAACATCAGACATCTTGATAGGTTCAATACAGTGGGCCTGCCCATTTTAATAGTAACTCAACTTTCGCAAGCTTTGCTTGCCTTGTAGATAGAAGGAGATAGAAGAAGATAGAGGAAGATAAAAGACATTAGTTTTGCTGCAGGATCACCGCAGACAGAGTAACGTCCTCTATCTTCCGCCGCTGAAAAGCGGCTATCTTCCTATATCTACTCAACATGCGAAACTTGAAATAGTAATTATTTGTATAAACATTATATGTTCAACTTAGACAAATTTATTGCGGATAGTGTGACATTCCGTCCTTCAAGTATGTTTGAGGCGGATATTCGGGCAAATGCAAACAAGCTTACACAAGAGATAAAAGGTAAGAAAGTCTGCGTGATTGGTGGAGCTGGAAGTATTGGGTCGAGCTTCATCAAGGCTGTTCTTCGCTTTGAGCCAGCCTCAGTAGTGGTTGTAGACCTGAACGAAAACGGACTGGCAGAGTTAGTGCGTGACGTCCGTTCCACTCAAGGATTGTATGTGCCGGATGAGTTCCGCTGCTATACACTGAACTTTGCTGACCCTATCTTTGAGCGCATTTTCCGTGAAGAGAAAGGTTTTGATATTGTTGCCAATTTCTCAGCTCACAAACATGTGCGTTCTGAGAAGGACCGCTATAGCGTGCAGGCACTGATTGAGAACAACGACATCAAGGCAAAGAAACTGATGGACCTGCTGAAGGTATACCCTCCTAAGCATTTCTTCTGCGTCTCTACGGACAAGGCAGCCAACCCTGTGAACATCATGGGGGCAAGCAAACGCATCATGGAAGACTTGGTAATGGCATATAACAAGTATTTCAAAGTTACAACTGCACGTTTTGCCAATGTAGCCTTCTCGAATGGCTCACTCCCTGATGGTTGGATTCACCGTCTGCAGAAGAAGCAGCCGCTGGTGGCCCCGAGTGATGTGAAACGTTACTTCGTCAGCCCTGAAGAGTCTGGGCAGATCTGTATGCTGGCTTGTATCTTGGGTAAAGGAGGTGAAGTGTTCTTTCCGAAGTTAGGTGAAGACCAGATGCTGACCTTCTCTGCAATCTGCGATGAGTTTGTAAAGGCTGAGGGATTTGAGAAAAAGCAGTGTGCCAATGATGCTGAGGCAGTTGCTTATGCTGCTAACATGGGTTATGAGAGTGAGACATACCCTGTAGTATACTTTGGCTCTGACACTACAGGTGAAAAGGCTTACGAGGAGTTCTATGTGCCGGGAGAGAAGATTGATATGCAGCGCTTCCAAGCCCTTGGTGTAGTTGAGCAGACCTCAAGACATGATATGAAAGAGGTTGATTCTTTCTTTGGGAAACTGGAAGCGATCTTCAAGAAAGATGACTTTACCAAGGCTCAGGTGGTTGATGCTATTCGTGAGTTCATCCCTAACTTTGAGCACGAGGAGAAAGGTAAGAACTTAGACCAAAAGATGTAGAAATGAGAATTGCAGTCGCAGGTAGTGATGGCTTTTTGGGGAGAAACGTCTGTTCTGTTTTGGAACAGAAAGGTCATCAAATTATCAAAATAGATATCACTCAAGGCTTTGATTTGAGTGATCCCAAGTCCGTTGAAATGGTTCCAACGGTTGATTGTTTTGTACACCTGGCAAATCTGGTATTTGTGCCAGGCTCGTATGAAAATCCGGCATTGTATTATAGAGTGAACTATATGACTACTCTTAATGCACTTGAAATATGTCGGAAATGGAAAGCTAGATTGGTCTATATCAGTTCTTATGTTTATGGTTCACCACAGTATCTGCCTGTAGACGAGAAACATCCAGTCTGTCCTTTCAATCCTTATGCCCAAACGAAGGTGATTTGCGAAAAACTGTGTGAAGGCTATCATAGGGATTTCGGAGTCTCAGTTTCTATTTTACGTCCATTTAATCTTTACGGATTAGGGCAAAAAGGGAAACTTCTAATTCCTGAGATAATGGAACAATTGAAAGTAGGGAAAGAAATTATTCAATTAAAGGCAGCTTCACCACGTCGTGATTATGTAAATGTTCGTGATGTAGCAAAGGCAATCGGTATTTGTTCAGAAAGTAAAGAAGAATATGGAGTTTACAATGTTTGCTCGGGGGAAAGTGTCTCTGTGAAAGAGTTGACCGAGATTATTAATAGTTGTCTAAAACATAAAGTTCAATTCCAATTCTCTTCTTCTGATAGACCAAATGAGGTTGATGAAACACGGGGCTCCTATAATAGTTTAAAGGCACTAGGGTGGAAACCATCTATTAGTTTTAAGGATGGTATCAAATCAATAATTGAATTTGAGGGCTTATAAAATGAGAGACATATCAAATATTACAATATCGCCTTCTACAACACTATTGTCGGCATTAAAACTGATGGATGAACGGAAAGTTAAAACGCTTTTCGTTTTCGATGGCAATCATTTCGAAGGGTTGTTTACTGTAGGTGATGTTCAACGAGCTATTATTAAAAATACTGCTCTTGATAATTCTGTTGGAACTATCCTTGACAAACATAAAATTTACGGATATACAACAGAGAATGAAGCTGTAATCCGTGAGAAAATGCGGACGATACGAGCCGAAGTAATGCCAATTCTTGATGATTTGGGTAATATTGTTGATATTTGGTTCTGGGATGATATTTTCAATGATCAGGAACCAGACAATCGCCCGAAGATAGATTTACCGGTGGTGATTATGGCGGGCGGAAAAGGCACTCGTCTCAAGCCAATTACTAATGTCATCCCCAAACCCCTTGTTCCTGTAGGTGATAAAACAATTCTAGAGGTTATCATGGATCAGTTTGAAGGTATTGGTTGTCATAAGTTTTATATGTCTGTTAATTACAAAGCGGATATGATGAAATATTATCTTAGCCAATTGTCACATCATTACGACATAGAGTTCTTTATGGAGGACAAACCTCTTGGTACTATAGGTAGTGTTTCTTTGCTAAAAGGTAAAATTACTACCCCATTCTTTGTTAGTAACTGTGATAGCATCAACGAACAGGATTACCGTGATGTGTATGACTATCATGTGAACAATCATAATGATATGACCATTGTTACAATGGTAAAGAGTTTTAAAATCCCATATGGCGTTATTGAAACAGGCGAAGATGGTTTAATGACTGCATTACGGGAGAAACCAGAACAGACATATCAAGTTAATACTGGTGTATATATACTTAATCCTAGTTTAATTGATGAGATACCCGAGGGAGAGTTCTTCCATATTACGCATCTTATGGAGAAGGTTCAAAAACGTGGGGGCCGTGTTGGTTGTTTCCCTGTAAGTGAACATTCATGGCATGATATGGGCGAATGGAACGAATATTTACGTTGGATAGATGTATTGTAAAGAATAATGCTTGCGAATATTAGTAATACTTTAATAACAAAACTTCGAGAAGGTGTAACAGGACGTATTGTATCTGGAGCATTTTGGGTAATAGTTGGCACAGTTATTTCCAAAATTTTGGTTTTTATTGCAACTATGGCTGTAGCAAGAATATTGGTCAAAGATGTATATGGTCAACTAGGAATTATACGTTCAACCATTCAACTTTTTGTGAGTTTGTCCGCATTCGGATTAGGGGCAACTGCAACAAAATATATTGCTCAATATCGTAAGGTGTCCGCAATTGAAACTGCTAAAGTATATTGCATTGCGAATATCTTTATACTATTAATGGCCGTTTTGGCAAGTGGTGTATTGTTGATATCTGCGGACGCAATAGCCACAGACAGGCTTAATGCCCCTCAGCTATCTACGGATATTAGAATAGCTGGAGTGATATTGTTTTTCACTCTCATAACAGGTGCTCAAACAGGAACGTTAGCTGGCTTTGAAGATTTTAGAAGAATATCTTTTTCAAATACTATCATGGGTTTTTCTGAGGTTATTCTTCTCTGCTGTGGCGCATATTGGTGGGGGCTTAGAGGTGCTATACTCGGATTTGGCATTACATATCTGATAGGATCTATATATAATTCCTATTATATTCGGAATCATTTGAAAGCAGAAAGTATTTCCGTTCGCGATGGCCTGAAAAATTTGAAATTGTCTGATTTTAAGATATTATTTTCATTCAGTCTTCCTTTAGCAGCCAATTCGTGGATACAGATGGCAGTCTATTGGTGGATGAAAACCGTTGTCGTTAGGAATGCTGGTTTTGAGAATATGGCGAACTATGATGTTGGTGAACAATGGAAAGCACAGATTATGTTTATTCCAGGTATTTTGCAAACGGTTATGTTGCCAATATTGTCTAATGTTATGGATAGTCAAAAAGATAAGAAGATTGCGATTAAAATTAATCTGTTAATTAATGCATCAACAACAATAATTTTGGGATTAATCGTAATCTGTTTAGGTGATTTCATTTTGTTCTTTTACGGTTCATCCTACACCAACCCTATACCTCTTTATATTTTAGCTATTTCAACGGTTTTTGATTCTATTGCTAATGTATACGGAACAGCGCTTATATCTGCAAATAAAGCACCAATGACTCTTATTTCAAATTTTGCATGGACTTTTGTATTAATAATAAGTTTTAATATTGTGATGCAGTATAACGGAGCTTTTGAAAATAAACTTGCTACATCATATTTTGTTGCAGGCTCTTTTCAAGCTTTGATAGTGTATTACATCGCGAGGAAAAGTAAAATTTGTTAAATGAAATCACTACTGTCTACTTTAACGGGATAGTTGTGAAGTATATAATCAAATAAAATTATGACCAAAGAAGAGACCTACCAATATTTGACAGATCATCATGTTGAGTATGAAATAACAGAACATGGGGCTGTATTCAATATGGCGGAACTTGAAGCTGTAAAGCTGCCTTATCCCGATGCAGATGCGAAAAATCTGTTTGTCAGGGATGACAAAAGGAGAAATTATTATCTCATAACAGTTAAAGGTGACAAGCGGGTTGATTTGAAAGATTTCCGTAGGAAACATGAATTGCGCCCACTCACTTTTGTCTCCGCAGACGAACTGATGGAAATCATGAAATTATATCCTGGTGCAGTAAGCCCATTGGGACTGTTGAGCGATGAGGGATGCAAGGTTAAGTTCTTTTTGGATGAAGCATTTGGGGCTGGCCCTATCGGTATTCACCCCAATGACAATACTGCAACAGTATGGCTTAAGACGGCAGACTTGGTTCGTATCATCAGCGAGCATGGTAATGCCGTAGAAATGGTTAATTTGGAACAATAAAAGTATTATTATATGAAAGCTAAAAGTAGCACATCGAACTGGGGCTCACGGTTCGGATTTCTGATGGTTGCTGCCGGTGCGGCAATTGGATTGGGAAATATCTGGAAATTCCCGTATCTGGCTTATAGAGGAGGGGGGGGCATTTTTCTCCTTATCTATGTCCTCATTGTGTTCATCATGGCACACCCCATGGTGGAGATGGAAACAGCCATTGGTCGTCATGGAGGTAAGGACACGGTTACTAACTTCGAAGTGACCAACAGGAAATGGGGCTTTGTTGGCTGGATAGCCAACATTTGTACCCTGATGATCAACTTCTACTATGTGGTAGTTGGCGGATGGGTACTGAAGTATGCCTGGACTTTTATTACAAGCGGAGATTTTGGTTCTGATGCCAATATGTTCTTCCAAAACTTTATATCATCACCAGTAGAACCAATTGTATGGGCATTGGGCCTGTTGCTCTTTGTGATGATTATGCTCCTGTTCGGTATAACCGGTTACATCGAGAAATTCTCGAAGGTGATTATGCCTGGTTTGGCTATTCTGTTGGTGTTCTGTAGTATTTATTCTTTGACCGTACAGGAAGGAGCTGCGGAAGGCCTGAAGTACTATCTGTTGCCCGACTTTTCCAAGTTCAACATTAAGGTGTTTGCAGATGCTGCTACTCAGGTGTTGTTCTCTGTGGGTATTGGTTGGGGTATTTTCACAACCCTTGGTGCTAATGTCCCGAAGAAGAACAATATCCGTAAAGACGCTATCTTTATCAGTATTGCAGATACGGCATTGGCCATCCTTGCTGGTTTTGTAATTATCCCCACTGCCTTTGGTGCTGGTGTGGATGTGCAGAAAGGTCCGGCTCTGATTTTTGATGTGATGTCAAATATCTACAATGGCTTGCCTGGCGGTCGTTTCATAGGTTCATTCTTCTTTGCGGCTATTGCACTGGCTGTGATTTCATCTCTGTTTACTTTCATTGAGATCTCAGTGCGTACGTTTGAGCACAAATTCCATATGAGAAGAAGGTATGCGGTTCTCACTTCAACCATCGTTATAGGCTTGGGTAATATCCTTGTTTCTCTTGGCTTTGGCCCGCTGAAGGATGTGACTCTGCCTTGGCCTTCGTTTGGAGGTATTGAGCATTATGGCTTCTATGATTGGTTTGATTGTTTCTCTGGCTATGTGCTTCTGCCTCTTGGCTGCTTGCTGGTTTGCTATTTTGTGGCCAGAGTATGGAAGTTCAAGAATTATGAGAAGGAACTTACTGCTGATGGCAGAGATGGAAAGTTGAGAACATGGGATAAGTGGCTGACCATTGTTGTTGTACCTGCTTTAATGATTGTTGTTCTGCTGAATGTGTTTGGTGTTATTAAGTAATTACACAAGAGAAAACTATGAAGTATTTGAAGATCTTGTTTGCGGTTGCGATGCTAACGATTTGCACCGTGAAAGTGAGCGCTCAGGTTCCTAATTTTGGAACCACAGTAGGTAATCAGAAATTGTATGGATACTCATCAATGAAGTATCGTGCTAATGCAAATACTTGGGAGACGTATTCAACCCTCCAGTATGGTATCACGGATTATTTCCAAGCTGGTGTTGATTTGTACACGGCAACAGGCCAGAATTATCTGGGCTATACGGTACGTGGTGGCGTAAAAGTATGCGATTATTTTAAAATTGGTGCACAGCTGACCCCTTCATTTGATTTGAGTAATAATCACAAGTTCGCCTACCTAACATCTTCAATTTACATCAACGGTAACATCACCAAGGATGGAAGACTATTCTATGTGACCGATACATGGCTGGAGAACGACAAAGACAAACTGACTTCAGCTAAGCAGTGGAGTTATATTGGTTATACTATTCCCCTTGGCAAAAGCGGTAATAATAGTATCACTCCGCTTGCAGGTGTAATTCATTCATGGAAGTTTGATCAACCAGCTGACTTGTCTTTTGGTTTCTATTTTACCCATAAGAATATCAATCTCTATGCTTGGACAAATGATATCCTAACTAAGCAACCGAGGTTCATATTGGCAGTAGAATTTGCTTTTAGTAACAAATAAAATCACAGATTATGGAATCACTCCCAATGAATTATAAAAACATATTACAAAAGCACAAGTTTATAGTGTTTTGTATTGATCATTATAATATGCTGGGCATTTGCAGAAGTTTAGGTGAAAAAGGTATTACTCCTATTGTGATTTTTGTTGGAGAAAGATCTAGATTAATCAAACACTGCAGGTATGTTAAACAGTTCTATAAAGTAAAAACTAGAGAAGAAGGCCTCAATGTGTTGCTTAATAAATTCGGGAATGAGAGTGATATCCCGTTTTTATATACAGGAGACGATAATACAACTCAGTTTCTAGACAATCATTATGATGAGTTAGAAGGGCGTTTTTACTTCTTTAATTGTGGAGTTAAAGGTGGGATAACACAATATATGGATAAGGCTGCCATTTGTAAAATAGCTGCATTAAATGGTATATCACCAGCTAAAAGTGAATTACTGAAAAGGAATGAAATCCCCCAAACGTTGAAATATCCAATAATTACAAAAGTAACGATGTCTACGAAAGGGGCTTGGAAAGAAGATGTTCATATATGTAATAATGAACAAGAACTTCGCGAAGCATGGAATCAGATAGAAGCAGACGAAATCCTTGCACAGGAATATATTATAAAGAAGAACGAACTTTGTGTTGATGGTTATAGTATAAACGGAGGAGAACAGGTAGTTTTTGTTGGTTCCTCTGAATATATTCGTTTCACTGAAAAGAGATATGGAAACTATATGTGGATAAAACCATTGCAAGATAAGGCAACAAGAGAAAAAATCTGCAACATTATTAAAGCCACCCGTTTTTCGGGAATATTTGAGTTTGAAAGTTTGATCGGTCCCGACGATGAGTTGTATTTTCTTGAAGTCAATTTTAGAAATTCAACTTGGAGCTATGCTTATTCAAGGGTAGGTTTAAATATACCATACGAGTGGGCGGTTCACACACTGTTTAATAGTACAAACGCATACGAAAGCTTGCCACAGAGTTTTACACCGATTACAGCAATTGTGGAAATTGATGATTTTAGAGATAGTGTTATTGGTAAGAAAATTACAATTTGGAAATGGCTTAAAGATTTGATTAGTTCTGATTGTAAATATTATTGGAATATAAAAGATCCTTTGCCAGCTTTAAGGGTTTTAATTCCATATTTCATAGCTTGCCTATTACCTGTTAAGAAAAAATGACAACCATTTAATGCACGATATGAATAAAGACACGAATATACGGAAATGATAAATAAACTTTTGAATGATTTTTTTGCCCTTTATTATCGTGAATGGTGGAATATTGCTATTTGTGAAATAGGGAAAGACTTGACCCCTCAGAATATTCATTGGGTGAAGCCTACTTACAACGACCGATGGTTTGCAGATCCTTTCATAATTGATGAAACGGAAGAAAACTATATTGTGTTGGTAGAGGAATACATTGTACCAGAACATAAAGGAAGATTGGCTCGGCTTACCATTAATAAAGAGAATTATCAGATTATTAATAATGAAACCATATTGGATTTACCTACACATCTTTCATTCCCTAATTATATTGAGGTGGATGGTAAATTATATATATATCCTGAAAATTCCAAATCAGGTTCTTTATGGTATTATATGTATGATAAACGTCTTGAAGATGGACGGTTGATGTTAAACCAACCATTAACAGATGCTGTTATATTCAAATATGCTGATAGTTATTATTTGCTAGCCACTCAGTTGGTAACTTGCAATGGCAATATCTGTGAGGTCTATAAGTCAACTTCACCATTGACTGACTACAAATTGGTTCAAAAAATAGAATTTCCCGATAATATTGCGCGAAGTGCCGGAAATATCTTTGAATATGAAGGGAAGCTTATTAGGCCTGCTCAAATTTGCAATAATGCATATGGCGAAGGATTGTCTTTCCAAGAATTAAGAATTATAGATGGGAGGATAGAATTGAGAGAGGTAAAAAAAACATTCCCTCTTACAAAAGATTATCCCGATGGGTTCCATACATACAACGTATATGGGAAAAAGGTCATTATTGATGGCTATAGATATCGCTCAAAAAGTTTAAGACAGGTAAGTGCACTGTTGTTACAGCTGTTAATAAAAGTAAATAGTATTAGGAAAGCAAACAGATAGGATATTTATGAAAAAGTTATTAATAATAGCAGGAACAGCAAACGATGTTTTCATATACAAAATGTCAATGTGGTTGAAGAAATCAATGGATATTGATATTGACATATATGAATTCTATCCATCAGTACAACAACAACAGGACGTTGAAAAGTATGCTAATGTATATTCGTCAAACATTGATAAGTGGTTTTGTAAGATTAAAGGAATAGGTTATAGCTTGATGCAAGTATATTCTGGCAAGCAACTAGGTACCTTTTTGCAAAGTAAGGAGTACGACTACATCCATTGTCATTGGTTAGTGTCATCATTAGTGATAAATAATGGGTTGAAAAAACATTGTAAGAAGTTATATGTAACCTTTTGGGGAGGTGAAGTTTTTGTTCAAAAAATAATGTTATCGCACTCTCTTTATATGATGGGCCTGAAAAGACTCTTGAAAGAGACGGATAATATTGTTGGCTATTTTGCAGAAAGAGAATTTTATGAAAAATTGTTTACGGATTTTAAGGGACGGTATTTGTCTGCAAATTTGGCGCCGACAATTCTTGAAGATCTTTATGATTTGATGAAGGTAGAATCAAAGGATATTTCTAAAGAAAAATTAGGCGTAACCAAAGGGAAAAAACTTGTTCTAATTGGCTACTCTGGAAAAAGTATTCATCAGCATTTGGAGATAATTAAAGAATTGTCCCATCGAGATGAATTGAAGTCAAAGCTATGTCTGTTGGCACCGATGACAAGGGGGGCAAGCCCTAATTACGTTACAGAAGTTGAATGCTCGTTAAAGAACAGTGGTTTTGAGTATATCCTATATAAGAATCAATTTTTTACTGAAGAAATGATGGCAAGGTTGAGGAATGCCACAGATATAACACTTCAGCTCTCAACTCGTGATGCTTATTCTCGCAGTATAATCGAATGCCTTTGTGCCAAATCTGTTTTGATTTATGCTGATTGGTTGAAATATGATCCGTTTTTTGCTTATGATGGTTTTGAGGCGATTAAAGTGAAATCGATTCATCATGCTGTAGATAAATTGGCAGAAATAACAGATTCGCTTTCAGACTTTGAGAGGGTTGTTGAGAAGAATTCCATTAATGGAAAACGTCACAATTTATGGTCAGAATGCATTCATGAATGGGTAAATTTGTATAAATAAAGAAACCCTCCACACACAAGCAAGATACAAGGAAGAGAATCAATGCTTTTTAGTATATTTACATATATTATTTTTGGTATAACACTAGCAATCTTGGCATGCCAAGATGTCGCAATGTCAAGGTCTGTACCTAAATATAGATATCGGTTCACCTCGTATTCCTGGATTTATATCTTTGTTTTTACATTAGTGAGCGGACTGAGATTTCGACTCGGAGCAGATTGCGAGGAGTACGTATATTCATATGTGCATGCTCATTTCTATGAAAGCTACTCAAAAGGGGAGTATCTGTTTGGGTCTTTAAGTTCTTTTCTTTATAACTTGGGGGTTGGAAGAGTCGGATTTCTTGGTTTTTGGGCATTTGTAGAAATTGTGTTTTTTTATGCGGCATTAAGAGCAAGAAAGTATCTTTTACCTTTTGTTTCACTTGTGTTGGTTTTAGGCCCTCATTATTATGATTGGATGAATGGAATCCGTCAAATGGTGGTTACATGCATGTTTGTATATGCCATACAGCAGAAAATAGATAATAATAAGTATGTTTTATATGCTATCTTGATTTATATAGGAAGTTTTATCCATCATTCTTCATTATTATTGTTCGTTTTTTTGATTGTACCCAATATAGATTATTTTAATAATAAGATATTTAATAAATATGTAATAATATCATTAGTGATTATAAGTGCTGTTCTAGGACAATCAGGATGGGTAAAAGAGCCATTGAACGCATTATCATTATTATTAGGTGATGTAGATACAGGATACGAAGGTTATACTGGGAGGATGCAATGGTTTACAGAAGAACTTGCCACAAACATGAGTTATGGACCAAGGAGGCTGATTATATTATTTGTTTCTTTGTTGATTATTTGGTACTACCCTAAAATGAAAGAGTATTATAATGATAAATTTTTGATATTTAGCTACACCGTATTTGTTCTATTTGCTATATTCCCAGAAAATATTCTTTCTTCTGTTCACTCCAGTATGAGTAGACCATTTATGTATTTTAAGCCTTTCAAACTCATATGCAATGCATATCTATTATTTTATCTCCAGCATCAATATAGGAAACATCCTCTTGTTTTTTATATGGTTTTGGCATTGTCCATTTGCTATATGATAATCGATAATATAACAGAAGCTAGTAATCCAGAGGAATCCACTCTATTCAAGTTTGTCGATTAATCTTTTAAGATTATGAATAAAATTTCTATTGTTCATCGGACTCAGTTTGGATATCATACTGACGTATACAAGTGGTGTGAGTACTTGAATGACACGTATCACATTGATATGATATGCTTTGATGAAGGTAGGCCAAAGTACACAATGAAAAATGTGACGGTTCATTATGGATATGGAAAAGGTGGGAAAATTGTACGTTGGATATGCTTTATGGTGTTATGCTTTTTGCGACTAAGTTTGTTTCGGGGAATTATTTTAGTAAGTCATTTCCGTGAAAGTGCTTTTTTAAAGAAAATGATGCCGTGGAGGAAGATGATACTTGACATCAGGACATTTAGTATTAATCCAGATAATAACAAAAGGTATGTGGAAAATGAAAAACTATTCAACTCTGTAAAATTATACGATTATATAACTGTAATATCTGAAGGCCTTCGAGCGCAGTTACCTAAATCGAAGGAGTTGTCATCTGTATTGCCATTAGGTGGTGAAATAATTGAATTACCACATAAGCGTTATGATAGGCTTGATATGTTGTATGTTGGAACCTTCTTTAACCGTCACCTTGAAGAAACAATAAAAGGCTTTGCTATAGCAAAAAAGAAATTACCGGAAATAGAAATGATATATCATATTGTGGGAGATGGTCCAAATGGAGAAGAGGAAAAACTGAAATTATTGTGCAAAAAATTAGCAATTGAAAACGACGTTGTTTTCTATGGGAGACTTCCACATGACCAACTTCCTCTTTTTTATGAAAAGTGTAATATTGGTGTGTCATATGTTCCAATTGTATCCTATTATGAATATCAACCAGTAACTAAAACATTTGAATATATTATGGCAGGTCTTTATACTATAGCAACTGCCACTCAAAGCAATAAAGAGATTATAAACAAGAAAAATGGTTATTTAATAGAAGACGATGCTCACTCATTTGCAAATGCTTTAATAAATATAGCAGAATCCAAAGATTTAATTAATGATTCCGATGTCCGAAGGTCACTGGAAAGTTATACATGGGAATTGATTGTGAATAATATAATGAAGCCACTTTTAAGTGATGTCGGCAAAAAACTTTACAAGTAGAAAGTCCGTACAATACAACGGTTATAAATTATTTATGAATATTAATTAAGGAATGAAAGAATGAAATATACAATTAAGAGAATCAAGAATATTGCATTTCTTACTCTGGCTTCTGAATATCCTCTTCCTGCTGTACTTAGGTCAAGATTTGTAAAATTGGGGGGGGTGAATTTGAAGGATGTGAAGAATTCGTTTATAGGTACTCATGTACATTTCGATACGCTTTATCCTGAACAGATTCATATAGGACATCATGTACATATAACAGCAGGTGTCACAATATTAACCCACTCATTAGATACTACAAAGAATGGGATTAACTGGAAAAAGACATCGGTAACGATTGAAGATGATTGCTTTATCGGCACAAATACCATTATATGCAATAATGTGACGATAGGAAGAAATAGTATTGTTGGAGCTGGAAGTATTGTGACTAAAGACATCCCGGCTAATGAAATATGGGCAGGAAATCCTGCAAGATTTATTAGAAAAAGATACTAAAAAAATAATTATTATGGACGGATCAATTATCGTAACTTATCGTTGTCCTATGCGCTGTAAAATGTGCAACATTTGGGACAATCCTACACAGAAGTCTGAAGAATTTAAGCCTGAAGTGTTGAATAAACTACCCAAGATGTCGGGGGTAAATATAACAGGAGGAGAACCCTTTGTAAGAGATGATATAGAAGAAATAGTAAAGATACTTGAGACCAAGACCGATAGAATCGTGTTCTCTACAAGCGGTTTCTTCAGTGATCGAATTATCGAGATGGCAAAGAAGCATCCCAATGTGGGTTATCGTATATCCATCGAAGGACTGAGCTGCAAAAATGATGAGTTGCGAGGACGCCAGGGGGGATTTGATAAGGGTTTGAAGACTCTTCTAGAATTACGACGTATGGGAATCAAAGACATTGGCTTTGGAATTACTGTATCCAATAACAACTCTGAGGATATGCTTAACCTCTATGAATTGAACCGTAACCTGGGGATGCAGTTCGCAACGGCCAGTTTCCATAACTCTTTCTATTTCCACAAGACGGATAATGTTGTAACTAACAAAGATGAGGTATGTGCAAATTTTGATGAATTGATTCAGCGCCTAATGCATGAAAATAGTCCTAAGAGTTGGTTCCGTGCGTTCTTCAATCTGGGCCTTATCAATTACATCCACAATGGCCGACGCATGTTGCCTTGTGAAGCCGGTAACGAGAATTTCTTCGTAGATCCTTTTGGAAACGTATTGCCCTGCAATGGCATGGAAGAGAGTATTTGGTTTGACACCATGGGTAACCTCAACGAGCAAAGCTGGGATGAAATCTGGAATGGAGAAAAAGCAAAACAAGTGCGTGAGAAAGTTGCATGTTGCCCGAAGAGCTGTTGGATGATTGGTAGTGCCAGTCCTGTGATGAAGAAGTATATCAAGCAGGTCGCACCCTGGGTGATCAAAAATAAACTTAAAGTAATGCGTGGTGGAAAAGTTGATACTCATTGCGTGCCGTTTTACCATGTAGGCAATAATGATAAACAAGGATTGCGCGAAGGTGTTGGTAATCCAGACCAAAATTGTGATTAAAACCAAAGAAAGGAATACAAATGAAAATTGCTTTTATTGGAGGTCGTGACATACATAAACTAGGCGGAATCGAGTCTTATATGTACAATCTATGTACAGAACTTGTTAAAATGGGGCACGAACCAATAGTTTTTTGTGAAAGTGATCGAGATGAAATAGAACAATTAAACGGTTTTACTGTTATTCACCAAAAATCGATAAATAGCAAATTCTGGAACAAACCTTATTTGGGATTAAAAGCAATTCTAAAAGTTTCAAAAGAGTATCCGGATATTAAAGTATATCACTTTAATGCTGCAGGGCCGGCTTTCTTTGGTTGGGTGGCTCGTTTAAAAAGGAAAAAAACCATATATGAAGGACATGGGTTGGAATGGAAAAGAACAAAATGGTCAAAGAGACAGCAAAGAATTCTTAAGATGTTTGATCAGTCTGTTATTAAATACTGCACAAAATATCATATGGCAGTTTCGCAAGAACAATCCGACTATTGGAGTCAACATTTAGGAATACCATTCACAACAATCCCGACAGCAGTAAATCCTCCTAAAACCAACATTAATTCAAATATTCTTGAGAAGTTTGGTTTACAACAAGAGGAATACTATCTATACCTTGGACGGCTAGTTCAAGATAAGAATCCGGATTTTCTTATTAAGGCATTCTGTAAAGCCGAATTACCAGGAAGAAAACTTGTTATGGCTGGCAGCAATGATACTGACCCCGAATATGTGTCATATTTAAAAGGCTTAGCAAATGAAGACGTGATTTTTACAGGTGCGGTTTATGGTGATGACAAAGAAGCTTTACTAAAGTATTGTAAAGCATTCTGTATACCATCTACTATCGAAGGACTTGCTATTACTTTATTAGAGGCAATGAGTTACGGTAAGATTTGCATTGCTTCTGATATTACAGCCAACAAAGAAGGCTTGGGGGACAATGGTATTTGGGTAAAGCCTGAAGATGTTGATTCATTACGACATGCTCTTAAGTTTGTTGATGGTAATTATAATCAACTAGAAGATAATGGTAAGAAAAACAGTGAGCGAGTAAAAGAAATATTTCTTTGGGAGGGTGTATCTAGACAGTATATGAGTTATATAAATGAAATAAATAGATAATTATGGAAATTAAAGAGTTTATTGAGAATTTTGTAGATCAATTTGATGATCTTGAGGTGGCTGAGGTTAAGCCCGAATCTATTATTCGTGATTTTGATGAGTGGTCATCTATGATAGGACTCGCTCTTCTGAATATGGCAGAGAAGAGTTATGGTGTGCAGTTGACATTCGATGAGCTGCGTAATGCAATTACTGTAAAGGATTTGTTTGACTCCATCGCAAACAAGCAGAAGTAATGGAGAATCCTTTCGCATTAACAGGAAAAACCATCTTCATCACCGGTGCCGGCTCGGGTATTGGTAGGGCAACAGCCCTCCAATGTGCAGGCTTAGGTGCCACCGTCTATATCACCGACCTTAACGAAGCAACCCTTGCGGAAACGATGGGTATGCTGGAAGGGGAGGGACATCAGATGTTTGTGGCCAACCTCACCGATGATGAAGCATTGCAGGAACTTGTAAGTAAACTGCCCAAGCTGGACGGTTTTGTAAGCAACGCAGGTATTATCAAGACCATACTCACCCAGTTTGGAGAAAGGGCTGATGTAGAGCGTATTCTTGGTATTAATACCGTGGCTCCTATCCGCCTGACTCAGATTCTCCTTCAGAACAAACGGTTCAACAAAGAGGCGGCTATTGTCTATACCTCCTCTATGGCAGGAGTTTTCAATGGGGCCATTGGTAACGGTTTGTACGGTGCTTCCAAGTCTGCATTGGTTGGTTTTGTCAAGTCTCTGGCATTGGAACTTGCACCCCGTAAGATTCGCGTGAATACTGTGAATCCTGGAATTACGCAAACGAACATTTATAACAATACGACCATCACTCCAGAACAACTGGAAGAAGAGATGAAACGTTATCCATTGGGCCGCTATGGCCGTCCTGACGAGATAGCAAGTGCCATTGTGTACCTGCTCTCTGATGCCACCAAGTGGATGACAGGAACAAGCCTCTTGATTGATGGCGGTTTCTCTTTGCAATAGTTTAATAATTATCATAAGTATGGACTCATACAAAGAATCCCTAATTTCCGGACTAGAAAAACTTTTGTCCGACCCGAAATGTTTCCTTCTGGGAGAGGACATTGCAGACCCCTACGGTGGTGCATACACCATCACCAAGGGAATGTCTGCCAAGTTCCCCGGCAAGATCATTAACACCCCTATGTCAGAACAAGGCTTCACGGGCCTTGGTGTAGGAATGGCCCTGGCGGGCTACAAGCCTATGATTGAAATCATGTTCGGTGACTTCAGTACACTGATTATGGACATGATCCTCAATCACGCATCCAAGTTTGTCGAGGGCTTTGAGAAGAAACTGCACCTGGTGGTGCGCGACCCGATGGGTGGTTACCGTGGCTATGGTGCAACACACAGTCAGAGCCTGGAGAAACTCTATGTAGGCCTGCCCAACATTGCGGTTATCTCCCCGTCCGTGCTCCATGAGCCGGGCGACCTGCTGGTGAAATCCATGGAACTGGGCGTGCCGGTCATCTTCGCAGAGAACAAGCTGGACTACACCCGCAAGATGTTCAAGGCAGAGAAGATTGCCAGTGCATTTGACATCCAGTACCATGGTAGTGATTTCCCCATTGCAGAAGTCACCTTCCCGGATGAGGAAGCAGAAGTGACCATTGTAAGTTATGGCGGCTTGATCAATCCGCTGCTCCAGACGCTCTACGACATCTATATGGAAGAGGAAGTGGCTGTACGTCTGCTGGACATCTCCAGCCTGAGCCCCATGGACTTTGACCTGCTGGAAAGCCTGCTGAAAGACAGCAAGAAGGTGCTCACTGTGGAAGAAGGCCATATCCCGTTTGGCATTGGTGACACCATCATCAGCCAGATGGTACAACGTGGACTGAAGGCAGAGTTCAAGACCATTGGTGCCAGCCAGCACATCATTGGAACCTCCAAGGAGGCTGAGGCTCTGGCATTGCCGCAGATGGAAGATATCAAGAATGTAGTACTTAACTGGTAAGGAGGAGCTAGCAATGGATAAGAAAGAAGTATTATACAGAATGATGCTCATCCGTGAGATGGAGCATAAGATTGAATCTCTGTTCTCCCAGGGCTTGCTCCGTGGAACTACCCACTGCTGTATTGGACAAGAGGCTGTTCCCGTAGCCATGAGTTACTTGATTGACATCAACCGTGATTACCTGTGCAGTGGCCACCGTGCCCACGGCCTCTCAATGATGATGACCATGAAGCCGGAGACACTCTTGGGCGAGATTATGGGTAAATCATTTGGTATGGCTAAAGGCCTTGGCGGCAGCCAGCATGTGTACTACAAGAACTATTTCACCAATGGTATCACTGGTGGTATGGCCACCATTGCTACGGGTATTGCCTTTGCCTTGAAGCAGGAAGAGACCGATGCCATCTCAGTAGTTGATTTTGGTGATGGAGCTATGAACGAAGGTTATGTTCTTGAAGCCTTCAATCTGGCCGCAGAAATGAAGCTGCCTGTGCTCTACATCTTGGAGAACAACGGTTATGCTATGAGTACACCTGTAGAGACCGCCAATCCGTTTGTGGTGTTTGAAGACCGTGTGAAGGGTTTTGCCTTGCCTTACACCCGTGTTGAGGCCAGCGATTTTGACAACCTTTATAGCGTGCTTGAAACTGCTGTAAAGAAAGTCAGAGAAACTCGTGAACCCCAGTTTGTGGAAGTGCTAACCCATCGTTTCTGTGGTCACAGCAAGAGTGACAAACGCGCTTACATCCCCAAGGAACGTGATGACTATTGGCACGAGCACGACTGCATCAAGAGTGTGGCCAAGCAGCTCACTGAGGCGGAAGTGAAGGAAGTGGAAGAAAACGTTGCCGCTGAGATTGAGCGCGTTTATCAGTACTGTGTAAGCCACTGATGAAATACGTTAAGCTGCCCGAAGACAAGCAATACAAATTACCCTTCTATCTTGCGATGGAAGAGTACCTTGCAGAACACTGTGGGGAAGACCTGCTGTTCACTTGGCAGGTTGAACCCACAGTCATCTTCGGACGCAATCAGGTGATGCTTGCAGAGGTCAATGTGGACTATTGCGGGCAACACCATATACAATACTACAGAAGAAAGAGTGGGGGTGGCTGTGTGTATGCTGATAAGGGGAACATTATGATTTCCTATATCACGCCCAAAGTCACTTCTGATGTAGCATTTAATGAGTTTCTGAACAATCTGGCAGACGTGTTGAGAAAGTTGGGATTCGATGCCGTCAAGACAGAACATAATGATATTCTGATAAGCGGCAGAAAGGTTTCCGGCAATGCGCTCTTCCAGAAAGAGAAGGCGAGTATTGTTCACGGTACATTGATGTATGATGTGGACATACAGACCTTGATGGAGGCTATCACACCTCCCAAGCAAAAGCTAGAGAAACACGGAATAGAGTCGGTAAGACAACGTGTAGTGAATTTGAAAGAATTAGGACTAAAGTTGTCTGTTATGGAACTGAGAAACCATATTGCACAAAGCCTGTGCGATGGCGAGAAGGTGCTGACAGGGAATGAAGTCCACGAGATAGAGAAGATAGAACAAGGGTATTATGCCCCTGAATTCTTAAGAGCGAAGTAAATGACAGATCTGATTATTATAGGTGCTGGCCCTGGAGGGTATGAAACGGCTGTTGAAGCAGCCAAAAGGGGAATGTCCGTTACATTGATAAATTATGATCCTTTGGGTGGCGTATGCTTGAACGAAGGCTGTATTCCAACCAAGACCTTCTGCCACTATGCAGGCAAGGAAGAGTTCGGGGCTGTAGCAGAAAGAAAAGATGCAGTAGTTAGTCAACTGAGAAACGGAGTTGCTTATCTGCTGAAGAATCCCAATATCACAATTATTGAAGGGAAGGCCAGTTTCAAGGATGCAAAGACCATTGTAGTAAATGGTGAAGAGTATACCGCCAAGGACATTATCATAGCAACTGGTTCCAAACCTGCCATGCTGCCCATTCCTGGTGCAGATTCAGAGACAGTTCTTACATCTACAGATGTGTTGAACTTGAAGGAATTACCCGAAAGTATTTGTGTAATAGGTGGTGGAGTGATAGGATTAGAGATGGCATCTTATCTCCATCGTTTTGGTGTAGAGGTAAAAGTGCTGGAATATGCACCTCAGGTATTGCCTAACTTCGATGCTGAGATTTCCAAGCGCCTGAAGATGCTTCTTACCAAGCAAGGCATCAAAATAGAGACTGATGCACAGGTGATAGCTATTGATGAAGAAGGTTTTGTGACCTATAAGAAGAAAGATCAGGAATACAATGTGGCGTGTGACAAGGTACTGATGGCAGTAGGTAGAACGCCTAACACATCAGACTTGAATCTTGAAACCCCAGGTGTTGCCTATAACAGAAAAGGTATTGAGGTGGATGATAATATGCAGACTTCCGTACCGCATATCTATGCCATTGGTGATGTAAATGGTAAGATGATGCTGGCACATGTGGCCACCTTCCAAGGCACAAGAGCTTTGAACCACATTCAAGGTAAGCATGATAAGATTAAGTTTAATCTTGTTCCTGCAGCCGTATTCACCATTCCAGAGGTTGCCTCAGTGGGTTTTACCGAAGCCCAATGTGATGATGAAGAACTGGATTTCAAAGCAGTTAAAGTTCCCTTTGGTGCCGTTGGTAAAGCAGTGGCTATGGGAGAACCTGATGGCTTCTGCAAATTGATAATTGATAACGAGACGAGAACCATTTTGGGTTGTCATATAATGGGTGCTCATGCCTCTGATTTGATTCAGGAGGTTGTGACTATGATGAACGTGGGCGTGACCGTTGATGATGCTAAGGACATTATTCACGCCCATCCAACATTGAACGAGATTATACAAATAACGATACATCAAATAGAGTATTAATAATTTAAATTTATAACATTATGGAATTCAAAGATTTAATTATTCCTACCATTAATGTGAATGACACAAAGGTAACCATCAGTGACATTCGCAAAGAAAATCTGGAGTACATCGAAGAAGGTGAGGTGCTCTATAGTGTTGAAACATCTAAAGCCACAGAGGAATACAAGTGTGACTTTGCCGGATATGTAGTTTTGTATGTTGAGGATATGGACGAGGTAGAGGTAGGCAAGAGTGCAGGTATGATCTTCAAGAACCTTGATGATGCCAAGGCTAAGCTGGCTGAAGTTGAAGAGGCTAAACAGAAGGCAAAGAAACTGGCATCTGTGAATGCTTCTAAGAAGGCTATTGCATATGCTGAAGAGAAAGGCGTTGATATCACCCTGATTCAGAAGGATGGTATTATCAAAACTCAGGATATTGACGAATGGATTGCTAATCATAAGTAAGGAAAGGACAGATATGAATATTAGTACGATTAAGGGTGTACGCATGGAGGCCATTGCGGCTTGCGTCCCAGAAAATAAAGTTGATAACTTTGAGTTCGCCAATAGTCATTTTGAGGAGGACATGAGTTCCACACTCAAGGCTTTGGGCGTATTAGAGCGTCATGTGGCCGTGAAGGAAGAGACCACCAGTATGGATATGTGCATTGCTGCAGCAGAGAAGATCTTTGCAGAAGGTGGCGTGAAGAAAGAAGATATTGGGGCAGTTATCTATGTCACGTTAACCCCCGACTTCTTAATGCCAAACAATTCTACTTACGCTCAACACCTGCTTGGCCTAGGTAAGGATGTTGCCACTCTGGATATTAACCATGCTTGCCCGGGTTATGTATTCGGGTTATGGAATGCCGCCCTGATTGCCCAAAATATGCAGAAAAAGGTGCTGCTACTGGATGGTGACATCAATTCCAAATATGTTTCTCAATGGGACAAAAGCACGGCATTGCTGTTTGGTGATGCTGGTACGGCTACAGTTGTTACGCCTGATGCAAGTGCCCCCAACTGGCACTTTACCTTTATGAGTGATGGCAGCAACCGTGATGCTATTACCGTGAAGTTGGGTATGCGTTATCCGCTGAAGAAAGAGTATCTGGATTATCAGGTATGGGAAGACGGTGGCAAACGTAGGTTCATTGATATGTATATGAACGGACGTGCCGTGTTTGACTATGTGGTGGATGTGGTCCCTGAAATTGCCAATGCCTTTATGGATGAGCTGGAGACCAGTGGTGAGGAGTATGATAAACTTGTGCTCCATCAGGCCAACCACTTCATGCTGAAGAAACTGGCCAAGGCTATTGGTTTTGACCATAAGACCCAAATGCCGGTGTGCATGAACAAGTATGGCAATACTTCTTCGGTTTCTATCCCTATGACAATCTCTTCTGAGTTGCAAAAGCCTACAGACCATATCTTTATGATTGGTATGGGTGCAGGTTTGGCTTCTGGTATTGCAGATTTGAGTTTGAAGGGATTAAAGAACTTGGGTGTGATAGAGAAAGAATTGTAATCATGCAATTTGTTACAAAGAGAACTACAGAGCTGACTCTGGAAGAAAAACATGGATTGGTTGACCTGTTCAATGAGGTGTTCGACAAAAAACGCACTGTTGGAGAGTTTGACCGCCAGTTTCTGAATAACCTAGAGGGCTATTCCTATCATACCTATGCCCAAGAGAATGCTAAAATTGTAGCCGCTAACACAATGGTTCCGTCCGTCTATTTGGTGGACGGTAAACCATTGCGGTTTGTAAATAGTGTGGATACCATGATTGCAGAACACCATCGAGGCTTGGAGAATTTCTATGATATGATTAAGGCTTCCTTTGGTGATTCAGAGAAAGAGGGGTATGATGTGGTGTACGGTTTCCCCAACGATAATTCTTATGAGCTATTCACTAAATTGAAGTTCATGAGGGATATTGGGAAACTAGATACGTACTGCCTGCCTTATAGAATAGGAGGTATCAAGAAAGGATTTGGCTGGCTGAATTGGGCATCTATGTTGTTCTGCCGTATATGGGTAGGGTGCTCTTCTCTTTTTGCTTCTTCAAAGAAGGCAACGTACTTAATTGAAAAGGAGTCTGAGTCTTTTAATGCAACCCGCTATAACAGATCAGATGGTAAATATACCGTGGTTGAGGGCCTTTTTGCGTACAAAGTAATGGAGTATGAAGGTGTCAGAACGGCCTTTATTGTTGATGTCTTTGAGAAATCTGCAAGAAGTTTTGTGAAGGCTGTTAAGTGCCTGTTTAAGAATGAAAAGAAGAATTTTGATTTGATTCTTTACGTTGGGCATCTCACATTTGGCTCGTATGGTTTAATAAAATTTCCTCGCAAATTTGAACCAAAGCATTTTAACTTTACGGGTGCTATCCTTAAAAAAGGTGCAGTTGACAAGAAGGAGTTCTATGAGATAGATAATTGGGATATTAATCTGTCCAATTACGATGTAATCTGATTGCCATATGAATATACTGACTTTCGATGTTGAAGAATGGTTCCACCTGCTTGATTTCGATGCAACGCGCACTGAAGCAGAGTGGGGTAAATATGAGGTTCGTATCTACGAGAATGTGGATCGAATACTGGACATTTTGGAACGCACAAATACCAAAGCAACATTCTTCATCATTGGGTGGGTGGCAAAAACCTATCCTGATGTAGTTAAGAAGATAGCCGCCAAATACCAGATAGGTTCACATACTATGAACCATCAATTGGTATGGCAGCAGACGCCTGAGGAGTTCCGTAAAGATGTTGAGAGTAGCGTGAAACTGCTTCAAGATATCACAGGGCAGCCCGTTGAGTGCTTCAGGGCTCCGGGTTTCTCAATTCGCGAAAGTGAGCCTTGGGCATTTGATATTTTAGCAGATTTGGGAATCAAGTATGATTGTTCGATATTCCCTGCTCATCACGCCCATGGCGGTATGGCGAGCTATGGAGCGGCGGTCCCTGCCTTGATTAAGCATGGTGATACAGTGATAAAGGAATTCCCAGTAACTACAAAGGTCTTCATGGGAAAGAAGATTATCTTCTCCGGTGGAGGCTATTTTAGGCTTTGTCCTTATCCTCTTATTAAGAAATGGAGTCAAGAGAATCCTGATTATCTGTTATCATACATACACCCTCGAGATTTGGATGGTGGTCAACCCATGCTTGATGGATTGCCATTGAAACGCAAGTTCAAGAGTTATGTAGGAACCAAGGGTGCTGCTGAAAAGTTAAGTCACTATCTTAAGGATTTCAAATTTACTGATGTGAAGACTGCAGTTGAGAATATCTGCTGGGAGAAGGTGCCAGTTGTTAATCTTTGATGAGATCTCTTTTTATAGAACTTTTGCAAGTATCACTAGGTTCTCGGGACGGGTTGTCTCGTACGCCCAGTGTTGCTGAATGGGGCAACTTGTTGGCGGAATCTCAGCGGCAAGCCATACTGGGCGTGTTACTTTGTGGGCTTGAGAAACTGCCTAAAGAGCAGCAGCCCCCACAAGAAATCCTCTTTCAGTGGATTGGGCTGACAATACAGATAGAGCAGAGCAATGCTCTCGCATCAGAGGCTTGTAAGTCGGTAACAGAGCGATTTGAGAAAGAAGGGTTTCATGCTTGTGTGCTAAAAGGGCAAGCAAATCATCGGTATTACCCAGAGGAGATGGCTAAACGCCGGAATTGTGGTGATGTGGATGTATGGGTGGTTTCGAAGGGTGAAGCAAAGCATCCTGTGAGGAGTGTGTTGGAGTATGTAGATTCTCATTGGGAAAGAACGGGACTATGCTGGTTACATTGTAATTTCATTGAACAGAATGGAGTGCCAGTAGAGGTTCATTTCAGGCCATCGTTCATGAATGAACCTCGTAAGAATAGGCGGTTCTTACGGCATTTTGCTGATATTGAGAAATCATCCAGTAGAGAGGTGGTTGAGGGTGTTGAATTGCCCGTGATGAAGATTGATGAGGATGTGATCTATCAAATGAATCATATCTATCGTCACTTGATTGATGAAGGGATAGGTTTGCGGCAAATCATTGACTATTATTGGCTTCTTCTGACTTGGAACAAGGTTGAAGGGCGCTCTAAAGAAGATTCGATGATGATTGTCTCAAAGTTAGGGATGAAGAGGTTTGCAGGGGCATTGATGTATGCTCTTCGTGAGATATGCGGAATGAAGGATGAACTGCTTTTATGTCCAGCTTCGGTAAAGGATGGCCAGTTCCTTCTCAGTGAGATAATGATAGCTGGAAACTTTGGTCATGCTGATCCTAGAATGGGTGCATTGGTTTCTCAAACAGGGTTGAAGCGGCAGTTGAGTCAAGCAAGTCGTAGGTTTAAAAGAAATATACGATTCCTATCCAGTTATCCCGGTGAAGTAGTATGGGAACCATTAGCGAGGATGTGGCATTTCACCTGGAAGAAACTAAAGTTATGGAGTATTTAAATGTATAATTAAAGAAATAAATATGAAAGTTCTTCATGTAACAACCAATTATCCTACACAGGAATTTCCAATATTTGGAATATTTGTTAAGGAGCAAGTGGAATCCCTTCAAAAGATAGGTGTGGATTGTGATGTCTTTTATTGTGACGGACAGAATAAGGGCTTTAAGAAATACATTACATACCTTCCAAAGCTATGGTGGAAGTCATTATTTGGTGGATACGATGTAATTCATTGTCACCATGCTCTTAGTGCCGTTTTGCTGACAATGACAGGGGCGCCTTTGTTTAAACGTGTGATTTTAAGTTATCAAAACGATCCTACCCATGAATGGGGGGATAAGATGTTCAAGTTGTTCAACTTGAGGTTTAAGAAGTTTATCATCAAAAACACATCTCCCTATCTTGAGAAGAAGAAGTTTGTTTACCTCCCCAATGGTTGTAATCAAGATTTCTTTGTGCCAATGGAGATGAAGGAATGTCGTGAAAAATTGGGCTGGGATATTGATAAGCAATATGTGATCTATATGGATTCTAATAAAGGAGTCCGGACCCAGAAACGCAAAGACAGATTTGATGAAGTGATTAAATTGCTTAATGAGAAGTACGGATGGAGCGCTGAAGAGGTAGTGATGCGCAATGTGGATAGACCGCTGGTTCCCTTATATTTGAATGCTGCCAATTTGCATTTGATAAGCAGTGATTTTGAAGGGTCGCCAAACTCGGTCAAAGAGTGTATGTGTTGCAATACACCGGTGGTTTCTACACCTGTCGGTAATGTGGCGGAGATGATTGGCGATATTGAAGGTTCCTATATAACCAAAGGGTTTACAGTTGAAGAATTAGCTGAAGCTTGTGATAAAGTCTTAAAGAGTTCTGTACCATTTAAAGGCAGGGAGAAGTTTTTGGCTAAAGGTTACGGCATGGCAACTGTGGCGGAGAAACTGAAGGGAATTTACGAGGAAGTTGTTTCCTGAGATTATGGAATAACCAAAACTATGAGTAAAAAAAGAGATCCTGTTTTTGATATAGCAAGGTCGCTTGCCATTGTTCTAATCGTAGGCTTCTGGCATTCTTTTAATTACACGACGAGTGGTATGCCAGAATGGTATTATAAATTTGTGAGGATGATAGTTCAAAGTTCTATGGGAGGGCTTGTATTAATATCAGGTTATTTCTTGGGTAAACAGTTTATTAAAAATTATAACGAGCTATTTGCTTTTTATATTAGGCGTATCAAAAGGTTCTGGGTTCTTTTTTGTGTGGCCTCACTGTTATTGTATGCTTCAACTACAATTATGGGCTATGATTGGTATAAGGGTATTGGTAATTTTGTAATGTCTCTGTTTGGACTCACATGTTTCATCCCCCCAATGCCAGATACATTATGGTTTATGAATATGATGATGCTTTTTTACATATTGACCCCAGCCATCAAATGTGTATGCAAAAGCCACGGTGTCGTGATATCTATAATTCTTTTTCTTTTACTTATTATAGCCAACCATTTTAATCATGCAGATATTAGAGTACTGATATACTTTCCTGTTTATGTAATAGGCCTTTTCTTGCCAGAAAAGATAATTGAAATTGCAAAGGGAAAGGAGACAGTCTTATTATGTGCTTCTTTTCTTCTTTTGCAGTTTTATTATTGGGCAGTTGATAGTTCTGACTGGTCTGTGGTTTCCATGATTGCTGGTATTATCTTTCTTTTTTCGCTTTCATCATTGCTTGCCCATAATAGTGTGTGTGTTACAATAGGAAACAGAGTTAGTTATGCATCAATGTGTATGTATTTCTTCCATCGCCATATTTATTCTGCTTTTGCTATATTAGCCTCTTTCTTGATAGGTGTTCCAAAACTGCCTGCATGGTTTCTGATTTTTTTTGTTTTACCTGTTATTTATTTTATCTCCGTTGTTATCCAGCGGTACTATGATAATTGTGTCGCAAAATTAGAGAAATTAAAAGTGTTATGATAACAGCTGTAATACCTGTAAGAAAAGGTTCGCAAAGAGTAAAAGACAAGAACCTCCGTAAGTTTGCGGACACAACGCTGTTGGAACTCAAAATTAGGACATTATTACAAGTTCCTGAAATTGATTCTGTTATTGTGAATACAAATTCAGATGAAGCTATTTCTATTGTCGAGAATCGAATAAGAGAAGGGGAAACTCGTTTGGGCTATCAAAGACGAGATGAGTACTTTGCTAGTTCTCAGTGTTCTGGGAGTGAATTCTTTGAGCATCTAGGAAGGGTGACCGACACAGATGTTTTTATATATGCTCCATGTACCAGCCCATTCGTGAGCGAACAGACTATACGTAAGTGTATAACTCTTTATTTACAGAATGATACGGATTGCGTTTCTACAGTTTCGGCAGTTAAAGAATTTTTATGGCTAAATGGGGAACCACTTAATTATGATCCACGTAACGCACCAAACTCCCAAGATTTGCCAGATGTTTATGCTTTGAATTTTGGAATTACCATAGTAGACAGGGACAAATTGATCAAGAATAGAAACATTATCGGTGACAAGCCATTGTTTTATAAGACTAATGATATTGAATCTATAGATATTGATACTCCATTGGATTTCTTCCTGGCTGAACAAGTATATATAAAAATGGGAGGAATAGTATCTGACATAAGTGAAATCGTGTTATAGATAATATGAAACATGTTTTCGTAGTCCATTCTCACACTTCTTTTTTGGTTGCTCTTGGAACGATTGAATTGCTTCGATTAAGACAGGAGGATGTGATAATGCTTCTTGGTAGAAATTATAAGAATGATGTAATAAAGATACCATGCGTAAGTATTGATATAAGCCCGTTGCTATTATATAGCCGAGACATACTGTTTTCAATAAAGAAACAAAAAGCCTTAATTGATTCTTTCGATAGAATTATAGAACAAAAAATAGGTACAGATTTTTATGCATACGTGCCCCATTTGTCATCTTGGGGTTTTCAAATAATCGCAACGAGCAAGTATTGTAAAGGTATAAATTTATGTCAAGAGTCAGCACGGTCTTTTTTTACAACAATAAAACCAATTAAGCGTTTGGTTAAAAGTCTTTTTTTGTGCACGACCAAAAGAATGTGGGCTCAGTACAATTGGTACCCTCCATCATGGGCATATCGAGTAGAATGTGGTTTGAGGACTTTCTCATTTTCGGATACCTATTTCGCACCCATTAAAAATGCAACCCATTACATTGTGTCTTACCCTAGCATTCCGCTTGATTTTGAAATTGACACGGAAAGGCCAATATTTGTATTTGAGGCCGCTATAGAGCAAGGAAATATAGAAGAAAGTATTTATATAGATGAATGCCGTGTACTAATCGAAACATATTCTCAAGATAAAAATTATGTAAAATTCCATCCGGGCCAAACCCAGGAGCATAAAGAGATAATTCTAAAATGCTTTGGGAAAAAGCATTTTGATGTTTTACCAGACAGCATTCCGTTCGAACTCATCATTATGAAATATAATGGATTATATGTGTATGGCTTTTATAGTTCGTTGTTGAGTTTTGCTAAGGAAATGGGGCATATCGTTACTTTCAAGGTAGACGCACTATTAAAAAGGTCATCAAAATATAGAAAGCATATAAGTAGAATGCAATGAGCGAAAGACCGAAACCTTCGATATTTGTAAATTACCTCTATAGTATTATTTATATATTAAGTGGTATTTTATTTCCTCTTTTAACTTTCCCTTATGCAGCAAGGGTGATGCAAGCGGAAGGAATAGGCATTGTAGGGCATTACCAATCAGTAGCATCATATATTTCAATTTTAGTCAGCCTTGGTATACCATTATATGGAATTAAAGAAATCGCAAAAACCAAGAATGAAATAGAGAGAAGCCGGTCTTTAATAGAAATATTATTGTTGCATCTAATAATGGATGTAGTTGCAATAGTTATCGTAGCGCTTCTCGTTATCTTTGGGAATGTGGATAATGTGGGATTGTTTCTCTTGATGAATTCTTACATAGTTATAAATACGATTGGCTGTGAATGGTTATATAAAGGAATAGAGGACTTTAAATACATTTCTATAAGAAATATTATTGTGAGAGCGCTGGCAGTGTTGTTTCTTTTTTCCTTTGTAAAGCAAAAAGATGATGTATTTCAATATGCTATTTATATATTAATTTCAACTGCAGGCGGCAATTTTTGGAATTTCTATAGAATAAGAAAATATTTAGTGTGGAATAAGGATTTTTATAGAAATATTTGTATAAGCAGACATATAAAAATCATAATAAGGGTGTTCCCAATACATATTGCATTAAGTTCGTTCCCCGTTTTGTCAATTGCAATATTAGGTATTGTTGGGAAAAATGAGGAAGTAGGATATTATGTGGCAGCCACGAAATTTGTAATGTTTATTGTGGTCGTTGTCGGAGCTTTATCACATGTGTTGTTGCCAAGATTATCGGGATTATATGAAAGAAAAGAAAAGGCAGAATTTAATCGTTTATGTGCAAAATCGTTAGATTCCTTGTTCGCTACATGCCCCCTTGTTTGTGTTTTAATAATAATATCTGCACCGGAACTTATATCCTTATTTTGCGGCAGCAATTTCTTCCCATCCGTATTAACCTTACGTTTGATATCTCCTGTTGTAATTTCATTGACTCTTGTAAAGATGATCGCTATGGAAATACTATATCCGCAAAATCATGAGATATTTTTGTCTGTAGTGATGACATTTGGAGTCGTGTTAGAAGTGCTAGTGAGTTTGTCTCTATACAAATACTATGGTCATAATGGTTTCGCGATAGGCTTAGTCTTGTCAAATTTATTAACGATTATGCTGTTTTTTATTTTTAAAAGAGACAAGATTCCGTTTAGATTTCAATCTGTACATGTTAGGTATTTAGTAGTTACCTTTTTGATCTTTTTTATTTGTGAATTTATACATGAAATAATAAATATACCAGCCTTATTAAAGGTGTCTTTTGTTTTTATGGTTGGGGCAGGTCTCTACTTGCTTATTTTAAGATTAATGAAGGATGCGATTGTTGTTGAATTACAACAAAAGATGATGGCGATGTTAAAAAGATGGTGTTGAAATGACGCGTGTAGGCATAATAAATACGTTTATAGATTATCATAATACTCTTGGCGATAACATTCCACAATCTGTTTATTTGTTAATTGCATTATTCACTTGTGTTGGGCTCATTTTTATTCTTTTAAAAAAGAAAAATGGCTGGATGCTATTTGCAAAGATGCTTTTAGTGGAGTATGTTGCTCTATTGTATTGTTCAACAGTCATATTTAGGACATACAATCCTGAACAAACGCACAATTTCACACCATTTTGGAGCTATGTTGAGATTTATAATGGTGATTATACTGTGCAATTGCCAGAAAAGGTGATGAATCTGGTGGTGTTCCTACCCGTGGGATTGCTTTTAGGCCTGGGCACTCGAACTATAAAATGGTGGCAAGTGTTGTTGGCGGGTTGTTTGATATCTGTTTCGATAGAAACGATGCAATTCTTTTTAAAACGTGGGTTTGCAGAATTTGACGATGTATTTCACAATACGATTGGGTGTGTCGTGGGGTATGGTGTCTTTAGATTGTTTCTCAAAATATTTAATCTCGTATAAAGATTAATTCTGGCGATGAGGGAGATCGTTTTATATGGATAAGATGATAAAGATGAAAAAAAATAACATTGTTTCCCGTTTATTGGTTGTGCTTGTGTTTTGTGTGCAGGGACTAAAAGACTGTTATGCTCATGAGAGTATGGTTGAGGAAGCAAATGATACAAGTACTTTCGTTACCAATTTGTTCTGGGACAACTGGTATTTACAGGTTGGCATGGACATGTGGCTGCAGAATCCGCATGGTTCCAATTTTAAGAATGTATTTCCTAATGGCAAGTCGTTTGGGCTGGATGTTGCCTTAGGTAAATGGATCACACCGGAATATGGTTACCGTGGAAGCCTGAACTGGGAAAATGGTATTTTTAAGAGTAACCATGCCAGTTGGATACATGAGGGAAGTAAAAGCTATATGGTGATTGCTGGGGATCTCCTGGTAAACCTAACAAACCTGCTTGGTGAATATCGCGCAAACAAGAAATGGAATGTATCCATATTTCCGAGAGCTGGTGCCCTTTTGGACTTTCAGAGAGTTGGACTAGTAAGCTCACCATTACTGGGGTTCGGCATAGGAACGACCTACAGGCTGAGCAATAAATGGAGTGTTTACGGAAATCTGTCGTATCAGATGACCTCCAGTACGTTGGGGGAACTTTCTGGTGCAGGAAATGGAAGTAATGGATATTTTGACATCAGCTTGGGCGTACAACTGGACTTGGGGAATAACAGGTTCTACAAAACGTTGGAACAGGTCGCTCATGAGAATAAGCGTGCTGTGGTGACGAATGATTTCTGGGATAACTGGTTCGTACAGGCAGGTTTGGGAATGTCGCTAATCAACGCATATGGATGTAATTTCAGCCATGTGTTTCCTAATGGTAGTACGTTCGGTATCAGCGCAGGCATGGGTAAGTGGCTGACACCAGAATACGGACTCCGTGCAGGGGTGAACTGGCAGAACGGATTGATAGGGAACAAAAGCCTGTCCTGGTTGGATCAGAACGGCAAGCCGGGCAGCAATCATGAAGCAGGTGGCTTCGTGGTAGCCTATGTGGATATGCTCTTTAACCTGCATAGCCTGTTTATGGGATACGATGAAAACAGGCGATGGAATACTATCGTATATCCCAGAGCAGGCATTGGTCATAACTTTGATGTCTCGGATTCGTCACCCAATGTGGGAATTGGTACGGAGCAGACTTATCGGCTGAATGACCGTACTTCACTATATGCTGACATAGCCTATCATTTCACGTCAGGTGGCTTTATGGGTGCTGATCATCAGTCTAGCCACCTCAACGGCGGTAGTAATGGCTTCTTCTTGATTGACCTTGGTGTCAAATATGAGTTGGGACAAGCGATATGTTGGCAAAAGCCCCAAAGGGCTCCTGGTGAAGGGTTTACGGTTCATGATTCTGGATTCAGAGTTCAGGATGGGCATAATTGGCCGAGGTTTATTGTGAATACCATTGGTTCGGTTGGTGTGGCATATGTTGGAAAAACAGCGCTGAAAGCTATGATTAAGGAGGAAAGGCCGGACCATTCGGATAATAAATCGTTCCCGTCGGGGCATGCGGCTATGGCATTTGCAGCAGCGAGGTCAATAGACAAAGAGTTCCGAAAAGAAAGCATTTGGATTCCAATAGCTGGTTATGCTGCGGCGACGGCTGTAGGAATAGAGCGTGTGGCAAGTGACAGGCATCATTGGTATGATGTGGTGGCTGGCGCTGCGTTGGGATATGGTGCTGCGGAGCTCACTTGGTGGTTGAGTGATAAAGTGTTTGGCAATGGATCCAACTTTGCTGTGGGGTCCAGCGGAAACACAGTGGATGTTGTGTACAACTTCTAATGGAACATTTAAAGTTTTCCACTTTGTGGAATGGGGGATACCCCCAAACCCCAATTTGTTCTTTTCGAAAAGAACCAAAAGGATTTTTATCGATAATCCCCCGTCCCCTTTGACTTTGTCGACCTCTGTCGTGACTCGACAATGCTAAAGCAAGCTTTGCATTGTGCTCGCTACTCCATCGGTTAACCTTAAAGGGGCTCCACCTCACCCTATAGCCCCTCCTCCTCAGGGAAGGGGCAAAACTCGGGTCTGCAGAAGCCGCCAGCCCCTCGCGGTGTTTTGGTATCGCGGGACGACGCGATGTTTTTTTATTTCACAGCCAGGATGACGGCTGGAGTTGTTTTTATGGTGGTCGCTACGCTCAAAATTATAAAATAATCTGATAGAAAATTATAAAAAATATTAGTCCCGCTGAAATAGCAGAAAGAGCAGAAAGTTTAAAAGCGAATACATATTGCATGGTTTTATTTATGGCTCGCAGCCGCAAATAGCGAATAGATATGAAAAGGATTGTTTTATTTTTTCTGGTGGTAGTTGCCGTGTTGCCCATGAAGGCCCAGCAGACCGAAATGGCTCAACAGCGTCAGCAGATTCAGTTGGCTTCGGAGCCCGAGAAGAAGAATTTCTTGAAAGATTATTTTAAGAAATATTGGCAGCATTTGGATGTGGGCGTAACGCTGGGAACCACCGGTATTGGTGTCGATGTCAGCATGCCTGTTCACGACATCGTGTGTCTTCGTACAGGATTTAACTACATGCCCCGTGTAGAGGTGCCGATGGCTTTTCAAATCATGGTGGGTGACGATCCTGCGACGAGTTCAAGCAAATATGCCAAGATGTCTTCTGTGCTTCACGATTTGACAGGCAATCCCGTGAGCGACCATGTGGATATGATTGGCAAGGCGAAGATGTGGAACTGGAACTTGCTGGTGGATGTCTATCCGTTGAAGCATAACAAGCACTGGCGTGTGACGGCTGGTTTCTTTCTGGGCCCATCGACGATAGCCGAATCGTATAATAAGACCGAGAGCATGGCTTCGTTGGTGGCTGTGGGCATCTATAATAATATGTATAATAAACTGCACGGAAAAACCAAACGCGAACTGGCCAGCGTGAAGTTGGTTGATTTGTCGGTATTAGGCCCCAACTATAAAGATATTTATTTTGACATAGACATGCTTTATAAATTGCAGCAGGGATTCGACGCTGCAGGACGCATGGGTGTCCTTCTGGGTACCTATGTGAATGATGTGGTGGACGCGGAAGGCAATGTGATTCATAAGAAGGGTGAGTATTATATGATGACTCCTGACGATGACGACATGGTGAAGGCCGATATGAAGGTCAATGCCTTCAAACCCTATATCGGTGTTGGCTATGAGGGTAGGCTGGTGAAAGGCAACAATCGTCTGACGGTGGCTGTTGACGGAGGAATCATGCTGTGGGGCGGTAACCCCAGCTTGATTACACATGACGGCACTGACCTGATCCACGATGTGGAAGGCATTACGGATAAGGTTGGCGACTATGTGGACGCCATATCGAAACTTACGGTATTCCCAACGCTGAATGTCAGGTTTGCTTATACGATATTTTGAGGGTGGCATGGATACCAGGCTACCGCACCTTCAGGTCAAAGACACCGCATGCCTTTATGTGTGAGAAAACGCAGATATCGCAGATAGTTTAAAAAGCGAACACGAATAAAATCAAGATAAGGAGTTAATGGATATGGAATATCAGTATCATATTTTTAGCCCGTATCGGGTGTGCCCGCTGGGGGCGCATGTTGATCATCAGCATGGATTGGTGACGGGGTTTGCAATTGATAAAGGAGTGGATTTGTGGTTTAATATCGGTCCCGCAGAAATGGCAGAAATAGCAGAAAAGCCAAGTCATGTTCATTTGGAGTCACAGACGTTTGATGGTGTGGTAGACTTTGATATTGCGATGCCTACATTGGTGAAACAGGGCAATTGGGGTGATTATGCACGGGGTGCCAAGTTTGCGTTGCAGAAACGGTTCCAATTGACGACTGGTATTATTGGCACCATTAAGGGGTCACTGCCCGTGGGTGGGCTCAGTAGTAGTGCTGCGGTGTTAATCGCCTATGTGATGGCTTTTGCTAAGGCAAACAACATCACGTTGGCACCCTTCGAGGTGATGAAGATTGCCTCGGAAGCGGAGCGGGAGTATATTGGACTGAACAACGGTCTACTGGACCAGGCGTGCATCGCTTTGGGCAAGAAAGACCACCTGCTGATGTTGGACTGCGAAAGTAATGAGTATCGGTTGATTCCATTTGGGGGACAAACGACCATGAATTGCACGAATGACACGAATTCAAAGTTGCCATTTGAGTTTGCGATTTTCTTTAGCGGACTGACACGAAGCTTGATGTCGAGCGACTATAACCTGCGCGTGACTGAGTGTAAGACGGCTGCATGGATTGTACAAGCCTATGAGAATGTGCCGCTGAAGACACACGATAAGACTTTCTTGAGGGATGTGCCAGAGACCATGTATAAGAGACATCGGGATGATATGCCTCCAAGGTTTGCTCGCAGAGCAGAGCACTTCTATACGGAGCATAAGCGCGTACGTGAAGGTATTACGGCATGGGAAACGGGGAATTTGGAATGGCTGGGGAGCCTTTCGAAGGCTTCGTGCGAGAGCAGCATTCACAATTATGAATGTGGTTCACCCGAGCTTATTGCTATCTACGAGGCGATGCTGACTACACCGGGTGTATATGGCGGTCGCTTTAGTGGGGCGGGATTTAAGGGAGCCTGCATTGCTCTAGTTGATCCAAGTAAGAAGGAACAGATTGAGAAAGAAATCACAGAAAAATACTTAGCTAAGTTTCCACAGTATAAAAACTCATTTAGAGTCTTTTTTTGTAAGAGTGATGATGGAGCTAGATTCGTAGAAGCATGAAGAATATTGTAATTGCAGCAGGGTATGCAACGAGGCTGGGTGAGCTCACTAAGAATTTCCCCAAACCATTACTTAAAATCGGAAATAGTACGATATTAGGGCGCATGCTTGATGATATCGATCAGATTGGCGATATAGACGAGCATGTCATAATAACCAATCATCGATTTGCTCCTATCTTTGAAGAGTGGGTTGCAGAGCAGCATTATTCAAAGCCGATAACCATTGTGGATGACGGGACGGAGACGAATGAGACAAGGCTAGGGGCGGTGTGTGATTTGCTATTTGCCATGGACAAGCTGGATATTGATGATGACCTGTTGGTGGTGGCAGCAGATAATCTGCTGTTCTTCTCGTTCCAAGAGTTCGTAGCCTTTGCTCGTGCTAAGAATACGTCATGCATTATGTGTCATGAACAGCCTTCGCTAGAAAAGCTGCAGAGAACAGGCGTAGTTGAGTTGGATGCAGATATGAGGGTGCTTGGAATGGAGGAGAAGCCACAAGTACCAAAGAGTCATTGGGCCGTTCCGCCATTCTATATCTATCTGAAGAAGGATCTGGATTTGGTAAGGAACTCAGTGGGTAATGGATGTGGTAAAGATGCTCCAGGAAACTTAGCGCATTATATGGTGGAGAATACGGTGATGCACGCCTGGCCCATGAGTGCCGGAAGGTTTGATATCGGAAGTCTCGATACTTACTATGAGGCTGTTCGCCTCTATGGGAAGTAGTTCTTTCCGGAAAGAACCAAAGGGTAATGTTCTTCTTCTTTTCAAAAAGAAGCAAAGGGTTTTGCCACAACACCCCAACCCCTCTTGCATGCCTAAGAGGGGCTTCGAACCACTCCTAAATCCTCGCCAATCGTTGTCAAGGACTAAAAAAAATAATCGCAGAAACCGCTGATTATTTTTATGTTTTGGTATCGCGGGACGACGCGATGAGTTTTTTGAAATTATAATAATTGCATATGGAGAAAATTGAACTTAATGGTAAAACGATATTAGTGACTGGTGGAGCGGGATTTATTGGATCGAACTTGATAAAGCGTTTATTCACTGACACCAAAGGAACGACTATTGTCAATATAGACAATATGAATGACTACTATGATGTGTCGTTGAAGGAGTATCGTCTCGCAGAAATCGCGGAAATCACAGAAAAATTAGGTCACACAGATAACACAGATGGTACGGTTTTTTTAAGTCCCGCAGAAAGTGCAGATATAGCAAAAAGTAAGAAGAATACGAATAAATATGTATTTGTCAAAGGGGATATCGCAGATAAGGAGACTGTAAATAGGCTATTTGAAAAGTATCATTTCGATGTAGTAGTGAACCTAGCGGCGCAGGCGGGGGTGAGGTATTCGATAGAGAATCCAGATGCTTATATCCTGTCGAACATGATTGGATTTTACAATATACTCGAAGCCTGTCGTCATAATCCTGTGGAGCATCTGGTGTATGCATCGTCTAGTTCTGTATATGGCGGAAATAAGAAGGTGCCGTTTAGCACGGATGATAGAGTGGATAATCCCGTGTCCCTGTATGCGGCAACCAAGAAAAGCAACGAACTGTTTGCGCATTGTTACTCGAAGCTGTATAACATCCCCACAACGGGATTGCGGTTCTTCACAGTATATGGCCCTGCTGGTAGGCCTGATATGGCTTATTTCGGGTTTACGAATAAGTTGTCGGCAGGGAAGACGATTCAGATCTTTAATTACGGCAATTGCAGACGTGACTTCACTTATGTGGATGACATAGTTGAGGGTATTGTGCGTGTGATTCAGGGGGCACCTGAACGCAAGAATGGAGAGGATGGATTACCAGTACCACCATATGCAGTGTATAATATCGGTGGTGGTCAGCCAGAGAGTCTGCTTGACTTCGTGAACATCCTTCAGGAGGAATTGACGCGTGCAGGGGTGTTGCCGGAGGATTATAACTTCGAGGCGCATAAGGAGTTGGTTCCGATGCAACCGGGAGATGTGCCGACAACGTTTGCGGATGCCGGTGCTTTGGAGAGGGATTTTGGGTTTACACCCAAGATAACACTCCGCGATGGTTTACGAGCTTTTGCCCAATGGTATAAGTCTTATTATAACCCTGCATAAAAGCCGTCCCTTCACCGGAGGGACTCTAAAGGTACAAGGAATATTACTGCTAATATATATCATGTAGAAATAGAATATAAAGCAACGGAATATGGACAAGGAAACAATAACTTTACAGGAGGTGGCCAATGACGGTCAGAGTATTTTCCTCTTTTATGATGCCATGGCGGGAGTGTACCTGGCCTATGGCTTGTCGGCATATTATACGACAATGGTGACGGAGCCGTATATGTCGTATTCTGAAGAGATGCAAATGCCAGTGGCACTGCTGAGGAAGGAGCATATACTGTATTTGCGGCAGAGCCTGAAGAAAGTGGAGCATGAAGTGAAAAAGTATTATCAGTTCCTCTTAAGAGTGCCTGTAGGTGAGGCTGGGTATGAGCGATGGGCGCAGAACATTCTGAGAAAGCACCAGCAGATTAAGAGATAGAGAAGGTTCATGGTTGAAAGTTCATGATTAATGGTTATTGTGTATGGATAATACATGTATAGGAATACTGGTGTTTTTGGTGGCGATGGTGACATCGATGGCGGTGTTTCCATGGGCGCTGATGTTTGCCAGAAGGCATGGGATAGTAGATAATCCGAATGCCAGAAAACTACAACGTGTGCCAGTGCCTGTGTTTGGTGGCATAGTAGTGTACTCGGGTGTCTTGATGGGTGGCTTGGTGCTTAGCCTGTTTATGTGGAGCTGGGTGGTGGTGTGTGGTCTTATCGGCATGACTATTATGATGATGATTGGCATGTGGGATGACATGAAGGACATATCAGCGACGCTGAGATTTTTGATTGAGATAGTGCTTGTATCGGCATTTATCACGCTGACAGGTGTGTATATCGATGATTTCCACGGGCTGTGGGGTATTAACGAATTGAATCCGTGGTTCGCTATTCCGTTCTCGATTGTTGCGGGCGTTGGCCTGATTAACGCCGTGAACCTGATAGACGGTGTGGACGGCTATTCGAGTGGCTATGGCATGATGGCATGTGCATGCTTCGGTGTATGCTATTGGAAGGTGTGGAGTCCGACGATGGTGTGTATGAACCTAGTGATGATAGGGGCTTTGTTGCCATTCTTTATGCATAATGTGTTTGGAGCAAAGACAAGAATGTTCATCGGTGACGGGGGAACACTGATGTTGGGCATGTGGATGACGGTATGTGCTTTCTATTCATTGAGCTCGACGCAACAATGCGACAAGCTGGCTGATCAGGGTCTGAGCCTGACGGCCTTTACGCTGGCAGTGCTGTGCATTCCCGTGTTTGATACGGTGAGGGTGATGACGATGAGAATACTGCGTGGACGGTCGCCATTTAGCCCGGACAAGACGCATCTGCACCATCTGTTTATTGACATGGGATTCTCGCATCTGGGTGCTGCGCTGTTTATTATCTTCATTAATTTCTTAGTTGTGCTGATATGGCTGGCTTTATGGAAACTGGGGGCATCGATAGACGTGCAGACGTATGTCGTGGCGATACTGGGATTCCTGGTAACCTTTGGATTCTATAAGTTTATGAAGGCGCAACAGAATGGTGGCCCTGAAGATGAGGAGGGCTACCCGCTGGGTACGAAGTTGTGGCATATGATGTATAAGGTGGGTAACTGGACGCACCGCGAGCAAAAGCGTTCGTGGAGGATCATGAGGTTATTTGTGGATGGACCGCTGATGGGGAGTTTGAAAGCGCAGTAACATTTACGTTCGCGGAAAGTTTTCCACTTTGTGGAATGGGGGATACCCCCATACCCCAATTTGTTCTTTTCGAAAAGAACCAAAAGGATTTTTTCGATAATCCCCCGTCCCCTTTAACCTTAAAGGGGCTCCACCTCACCCTATAGCCCCTCCCCTCAGGGAAGGGGCAAAACTCGGGGCTGCAGAAGCCGCCAGCCCCTCGCGGTGTTTTGGTATCGCGGGACGACGCGATGTTTTTTTTATTTCAAAGCCGAGACGACGGCTTGGCGTTTTTCTTATATCGTGGGACGATTCCCTGTATTTTTATTATATCGAGGTGGTGGTCGCTACGCTCAAAATTATAAAAAAATCTGATAGAAAATTATAAAAAATAAGTCCCGCTGAAAAGGCAGAAAGAGCAGAAATAGAGATGAAGATTGATAAGCAATTGCTGGATGAGTTGACGGAGAGGGCGAAGGGGAATCCGAGGCGGAGGATGCATTATGACCTGAGGGATAGTGAGGAGGATGGGTCGATGCGGATGCTGAATGCCATTGAGCCGGAGACGGTGATTCCTATTCATCGGCATCGGGATACCTCGGAGGATGTGATTGTGCTGCGAGGGGAGGCGGTAGAGGTGCTGTATGACGCGGAGGGGCAGGAGGTGGAACGATACCATATGGCCCAGGGCAGTGAGTGTATTGCATGTCATGTGCCGGTAGGGATGTATCATACGTGTAAGTCGCTTCGCTCGGGGACGGTGATCTTTGAGTTTAAGAATGGGCGGTATGATCCGGAGAAGACTGAGGAACTGCTTTAAAGTTCCCGCAGATAGCGCGGAAATAGCAGATATATAAAACGCTGTCGGGAGACAGTAAGGCGGGCTCCGAGATTATTCTAAAACCGATTAAACACTAAATTCCTCCGGAGCCTGCTTTTTATATTTCCCGCGGATATAGCAGAAAGCACAGAAAGAGTAACGAACACGAATTTCACAAACTTCCCTTATGCCTTTATCAAAGGTTTTGTGGTAAATATTTCTGAAGATGCCGATAATTAATAATCTTAATGTCACTGGCGGTGTTTTCAAAATCGCCTGTATATACCACAATTTGGTTGGTAACAGGTGTTCAACCTCGTTCTTATGGGAGTCACGATAACTTGTGTAAATTTGGAATTCAACTCCAAAATTACACAAATAAAATGTGTTCTATTTTAACATTAAATAAGAATATGGGAATCATGAAGAATGATGTCCTGAGGGATTACCAGCGGGAGATGCTGGGGAGGATTCAGGAGGCCTGGGGGAGGTACCGGAGTGTGATGGTACAGATGCCGACAGGTACGGGGAAGACTGTGCTCCTGGCGGAGGTGATACGTCAAGAAATGAGGAATGAGGAATTAGGAATGAGGAATGGGAATTCCAAGGGAATTCTGATTGTGGCGCACCGGAGGGAGCTGATAGAGCAGATACGGGAGACGCTGAGGGCAGTTGGAATTAGGAATGAGGAATTAGGAATGAGGAATTGTGATTACTCTGCTGCGGAGGATGGTGCAGGGAAGGTTGTTGTGACTAGTATCCAGAAGCTCGCACGGAGGGTAGGTCCCGAAGAAATAGCAGAAAGGGCAGAAAGTATTAGTCCTTCCCTTGTGATTGTGGATGAGGCGCATCATGCGGTGGCGAAGAGCTACCGGTGGATGTGGGAGAGGTGGCCGAAGGCGAAGTTCCTGGGACTGACGGCGACACCATGCCGACTGAACCAAACGGGATTCACGGACTTGTTTGACACGCTGCTGCAGTCGTGGAGCATACAGGAGTTTATCGACAAGGGGTGGCTGAGCGACTTTGAATATATCTCGGTGACGCCGGACAACGAGATGGTGGAACGGATTCGCGGACTGAAGAAACGGGGCGTGGACGGGGACTACCAGACGAAGGAGATGGCTACGGTGATGGATGCACCGGAGTCGATAGAGCACTTGTATTGGTCGTACCGCAAATATGCCAACGGGAAGAAGGGCATCGTGTATGCCATCAGCCGGGAGCATGCGCAGCATATCGCGGAGTACTACCGGGAGCATGGGGTGAGGTGTGCGGTGATTGATGCGAAGACGCCCGCGGAGGAGCGCAGAAAGATCGTCGAAGCGTATAAGTGTGGAGTGAGGAGTGTGGAGTGTGGAATGAGGATTGATGTGATTGTGAACGTGGATATATTCTCGGAGGGATTTGATTGTCCGGATGTGGAATTTATTCAGCTGGCGAGGCCGACACTGAGCCTGAGCAAATACCTGCAGCAGGTGGGGCGTGGCATGCGCGTAATACCGGGAAAGGACTATGTCATCATTCTGGACCAGGTGGGTATGTACCAGACATTCGGCATGCCGACAGAGGAGCGCAGCTGGGCACTGATGTTTGCCGGCAAGGAGTCGGGGAAGGGTCTGCAGGGCGATGAACGGGGCTACGTCATCCGCGATGACGGCAACGAGCCGACGCTGGTAAACCTGGAGATGGTACGCATCAAGCGTCGCGGCGAACAGAATACGGGTGTGGAGATATTCATGAAAGGTGGCAAATATGGTATCATGGTGGATGGCCGTGAGACGTGTCGGGCGGAATACGAACACATCAGCAGACTGCGTGACGGCAAATACTTCGCGCTGGCCACGTATCCGTATGCGGTGTATAAAGGCAAGACGACGGTGATCAGCATGAAGGGCCTTGACATGAGGGCGTCGCTGTATGGTAAGGTGAAGTCGCACGGTGATGTCATCGAGGGACAGACCATCAACGGACAGCGTACCTACTGGGACGGCCGGGGACAGCGCTACTACAGCTCGCTGCCTGTTTTCGAAGAGGTGGGGGGCGTGGACATGGTGCGCAGCGGTGGTAAATACATGCTGCGT
>FLNY01002333.1_pt1 | contig 42171 bp, 38 predicted proteins | sample 1140381 | NCBI WGS metagenome assembly FLNY01 (sample SAMEA3878172, study PRJEB12797) | bioreactor metagenome | biome: Moose rumen | place: Sweden | collected 2011-10 | reverse complement strand
GTGGTGCTGGGAAGACTCCTTAGAGAGCCTTGCCGTCGGAACCGAGGACGTCGATGATCTTGTGCATGTAGAGCTTCTTCATCTCGTCGCGGGCGGGGCCGAGATACTTGCGCGGGTCGAACTCGCCGGGCTTCTCGTTGAAGACCTTGCGGACCGCGGCGGTCATGGCGAGACGGCTGTCTGAGTCGATGTTGATCTTGCAGACGGCGCTCTTGGAGGCCTCGCGGAGCTGCTCTTCGGGAATGCCTACCGCGTCGGGCAGGTTGCCGCCGTTGGCGTTGATGATGTCGACATATTCCTGCGGAACGCTGGATGAGCCGTGGAGCACGATGGGGAAGCCGGGAAGCTTCTTTTCAATCTCGTGGAGAACGTCGAAGGCGAGGGGCGGGGGCACCAGGCGGCCGGTCTTGGGATCGCGGGTGCACTGCTCGGGACGGAACTTGTAGGCGCCGTGGCTGGTGCCGACGGAGATCGCGAGGGAGTCGCATCCGGTGCGCTTGCTGAAGTCGATGACTTCCTCGGGACGGGTGTAGTGGGATTCCTCGGCGGAAACCTCATCTTCCACGCCGGCGAGGACGCCGAGCTCGGCCTCAACGGTTACATCGTACTTGTGGGCGTATTCGGCAACCTTGCGGGAGAGTTCGATGTTCTCCTCGTAGGGCTTGCTGGAAGCGTCGATCATGACGGAAGAGAAGCCCATGTCGACACAGCTCTTGCAGAGCTCGAAGGTGTCGCCGTGATCGAGATGGAGGCAGATCTGGGGATGCTCCCAGCCGAGTTCCCTGGCATATGCCACGGCACCTTCCGCCATGTAGCGGAGGAGGGTCTGGTTGGCATAGTTGCGGGCGCCCTTGGATATCTGGAGGATAACCGGGGACTTGGTTTCGGCAGCGGCCTGGATGATGGCCTGGAGCTGCTCCATGTTGTTGAAATTGAATGCGGGGATTGCGTATCCGCCCTTGACGGCTTTTGCAAACATCTCACGGGTGTTTACAAGGCCCAAATCTTTGTAATTAACCATTGTTGTTATAGAATTAATTTGACATGTTCTATGATTCAGCAAATTTAACTAATTTTGCAGAAATACGAACCTGTAACCACAATAAATATGTGCCTTTTCAAAAAGAAGTCCCCAAAGGGAAAAGCCCTCATCTTCTCGGCGCCTTCAGGATCCGGCAAGAGCACCATCGTGCATCATGTCTTGGAAAAGTATCCCGACATGGAATTCTCGGTTTCAGCCACTTCGAGGGCGCCCAGGGGCGAAGAGAAGGACGGCGTTGACTACTATTTCCTCACGGAGGAGGAATTCCGCAGACGCATAGCCGAAAAGTGCTTTGCGGAACATGAAGAAGTGTACCCGGGGCGTTTCTACGGCACGCTCAAAAGCGAGATAAAGCGCATCTGGGACGCCGGGCACGTGGTGATTTTCGACGTGGACGTCAAGGGCGGAGTGAACCTCAAGAAGTATTTCGGCCGGAACGCCCTCTCCGTATTCATCCAGGCGCCGTCGGTGGAAGTGCTCAGGGAGCGTCTCGTCAAGAGGGGAACCGACTCTCCCGAAGACATTGAAAAGAGGGTGGCCAAAGCCTCCGAGGAAATGACCTACGCCCCCCGCTTCGACCATATCCTCATCAATGACGATCTCCAGGAGGCCTTCAATGAAGCGGAAGGCCTTGTGAACGAGTTCCTGCACAAATGAGAATCGCAGTCTATCCGGGTTCATTCGATCCCCTGCACGTCGGGCACCTCGCCATCATGGAATACCTCACCGGCGAGCAGGCGTTCGACTGGGTTTATCTCGTGATATCCCCGCAGAACCCGTTCAAGGACCCTTCCAAGGCCGCCAATGCACGCAAGCGCTACGAAGATGCCATTCTGGCGGTAAAGCGCCATCCCGAGCTGCACGTATGGGTGGATGACATTGAGCTCGGCATCCCCCCGCCCAACTACACCATCAAGACGCTCGACGCACTCAAGGCCCGCGAACCGGACAACACCTTCACCCTTGTGATGGGCGCCGACAACCTGGCTGGCCTTTCCCGCTGGCGCTGCGCCCGGAGGATCCTCACCGACTACGAGACGGTCGTCTATCCGCGCAGCGGATTCGATTCCGACAAGCTCCTGCTCGAACTGAGGGAATTCTGCCGCTCAAAGCACATAGCCTGCCACGTGCGTCTCATCGACGCCCCCCTGGTGGACATCTCCTCCACCGAAATAAGAAAAGCAGCCGCCCGCGGCGAGGATGTCGGAAAACTTCTGATGTAATGAGGCCTATGGTTTGTTTCATTAAACAGGCAAGGCAGCTGCTTTTTTTATGCTTTGCTTTTTTATCCATCACCTCTTGCCGTGATTTATCGGTCTTAAATACCCTTGAAGATGTAGAATCTTATATTCAAGAGTTTCCCGACAGCGCGCTCCATGTGCTTGCGAGCATAGATACATCATCCTTCAAAACACAATCTGCAGCAGCTCGCCATTCACTGCTGTACGCCATGGCACTGGACAAGAATTACATAGATACCAGTGATATTAGGATTATCCTTCCTGCAAGAAAGTATTACCCACATAGTTTTGATGGCAAACGTAAATTCTTAACATGGTATTACCAGGGTCGAATATATGAAAACGCAGGGGACTACGACAATGCCATGGAGTCATTGGTCAGGGCGGAGAAGTATGTCAAGCATACATCTGAAGCATATATCACACGTTTATATGCTGCCCAAGAAAGAATCTATATTGGCATATTGTCTTTCTCACAGGCATTGGAGGCAGTTGACAAAATGCTTGTTCATGCTGAAAGGTCCGGAGACACATATAATTATGGGGTGGCCCTGCTTGACAAGGCGGCGCTGCATATCAGCATAAAACAATTCTCTGAAGCAGACTCAGCTATCAAGAAGTATGAAAAGACCCACTCTCCCGGATACAAGGAGCTTCAGGGAAGGTACTGGAAAAACAAGATAATGTATTCACTGGCATGCAAGGAGAAAAAAGACAGCATTCCCATTTTTATCAGCAACCACCTCGCCAGCGGTCAGGACATCGACCTGATTGCATGTGCTGGTGCACTTTTGGAAATCAAGGACTATCACAATGCTTCAGCTTTCATAAATGCATATGAGCTCTCGTCAGGAAAGCCAACTATAGCATATTACGACTATAAATATCAGATAGCTTTGGCAAATGGCAACAAAGCCCAAGCCTCGGAATATGCAGCCAGATATGTAGAGGCCTTCGAATCTGCCGCTTCATATTCGCTTGAACATGAGACAAAATTCATTTCTGAACGCTACCAACGCAATCTGGAAAAGACAAGAACGGACATACTTCTTCATATGACCGGACTACTACTTCTCGGCACAGCTGTATTTGCCGCAATCATGATTCACAAAAAGAATCGCAGATATGAAACCATCAGGGATGAATTCCAGAAGATAAAGGAAGAATCTGAACTCAATGAAAAAGTGTTAGTCTCACTAAAAGATGTTCATCCTGACAGTGCAATAAGAGCAAAAAATGCGGCAGCAAGGCGATTGAGTTCGATAGCCTCGCTCATAAGCGGGGAGCCATCCCTTTCAATCAAGTCCGCCATGCACAAGCTTTCCGCATTATCGCCAAATGGGGACAGTCTGACGGAAAGCCTTTCCTTTATATTTGCTCTTTACGCTCCAACATTCTATCGTAGAATGATAAAACATGATCTTTCCACATCGGAAGTAGGGTACTGCGGTCTATACATTCTTGGGTTTAACACTAAAGAACTGGTTGACCTGCTACATAAAAGAGATCTTTATCATTTGAATTCAGCAATCCGCAGCAAACTCAATATGGACCCGCATGATACCAACCTGCCCATTCGGTTGATGCAGATTTTCGAAGACAGCTTCAAGAATACAGATTCCTAAAAGAACCTTCTCATATTTTCATTTTTAACCAACTGATTTTCAGATGGTTAAAAATACAGTTTCTCAAACTTTCTTTTTGATTTGCAAACATATTTCCCGTATTTTCGCAAAAAAGAAAAAATGAGAAAAATCTGTTTCCTGTTACTCTGCGGATTCTTTCTGATAGAAGCAGATTCCTTTGCAGCGAAAATAACGTGCACCTTCGAGTACACCATTCCGGTGACGGCATCCAACTCAAATGGCAATGTAAACCGATCCACTTCCGATATCCCTTTCATTGTTACATACGATAGCGATTATGACACCATAACGATCGTGCCTTCGCCATACATCGGGACAATGAATATCGAAATCTATAATATTACAACCGGTGAGGTTCTTTATGACATCGTTCATGCAGGCAGTAATGCTCAAGTATTTCAGTCCTTTGGATCTGGCGGTTTTTATGAATTGACATTTGATGCCAGTGACGGAACCATATATACAGGTTCTTTTTATCTGTAGTATTATCGATAACCAAATCAAAAATCATGAAAAAGTTTTTAGTCTCCATTGTCATCGCTGCTTCGATGATGTTTACAGCAACTAATCTGTTTGCTTCTCTCCCCACTTATCATTACGGTTTTATCTTGAGTTGTGGCGAAACCGTGTACCTGAGTTTCTTCCATGAACTATCTCCTGATGAACTTTTATATTGGGCGGACTATTATGAAAGTGTTATCTGTGAAGGAAGAACACCAGCAGTGGATCCACTTCCGTAAATTATTGTATATTTGCGGATAAGAACTTTATCTGATTATCCGATGAAACGAAAGTTTCTGTTTGTGATCCTGCTTCTGTTGCCGCTGGCGGCAATGGGGCAGGATTGTTTCAGGATAACGTACCTGAGGTATCTGAAGCGTGAAGTTGCCGGCAGTTTCAGCGTAGCCGAAATGAAGTTGGACTTCAATGGAAAAGAAGCTTTCTTTTACAACGAAAGCTCGTTTCTGAAAGACTCCCTGGACGTGCTGGCATTCGATTCTGCGGGTAGTATTGTCAATGAAGAAGCATATGCTGAACGGACTCGCCTGCCGGCAGGCACCAACGACAAATCGCTCGTAGACTTTGCCGGGGGGCAAATGATCCAGCATTACTTCGACGCCGCCTCTTTTACCGGAAGCATGCCTCTGGAGCTTCCCCAGTGGCAATTCACCGGCGAGGAAGAAGAGGCATGCGGAAGGCTCTGCCGCGTAGCCACCGGCCGATATCTCGGACGCGACTGGAAAATCTGGTATACCGAAGACGTCCCGCTCAACACCGGTCCATGGTTTCTTTGGGGCACGCCGGGCCTGATTGTAGCGGCCAAGGATTCTGAATACCTTTTAGTCTTCAAACTAGTTGCCATAGAACGCATTGACTCGTGCAGGCTCGAGAATGAACGCAGCTACAGAAAGGTCCTTGACTCAAGGCCATACAGAAAAACGTTCCGGGGAGACCTGCAGGAAATGGAAAAGATGCACAGCCGTTACAGGCGGGACTCAGACTATTTCAATGCCATGCATGGGATTGCCGGAGGGTATTCCGTTGACAGGCACGGCAATCGGACGAACCCGTCACCTTCACTGCCATACATACCGATGATTCCTGATGAATACTGGAAAAAGAAATAGGCTTGTCAGGGAAGCCATATTGTTTCTCCTTCTGTTCCTTACCCCGGGATTTCGACATTGTTTCGCACAGACCGTCATCTCCGGAACCGTCAGTTCAGCCAAGGACAAGCAGCCGGTAGCGGGGGCCTTTATCTACGCTTACGGAGGCGACAGCCTTTACGGCTACGCTTTTACCGACGGGGAGGGCTCATTTTCCATCAAAATCGCCGACGGGAAAACGGCAGACAGACTGCTCGTGACCTGTCTGGGTTTCAGAAAAGAACAAGTCCCGATCAAGGACGGGCAGACACCCATAAGGATAAGCCTGACGGAACAGGCGGTATCCCTCGGGGAGTCTTCGGTATCGGCGTCGGTTCTCGAAGAAAAGGGTGACACGCTCTCCTATGCCGCACAACCATTCACGGACGGCACCGAACGCGATATAGGCGAACTTTTGGAAAAAATTCCGGGAATCAGCGTTACCGCCTCCGGGGGCGTACTGTATAACGGCAATTATATCAACAAATTCTATGTTGACGGCCTGGACCTGATGGGATCGGAATACGGCGTGGTAACCCGCAATCTCCCGGCCGACAGGATTGCCCGTGTAGAGGTTTACCGCAATCATCAGCCTGTAAAAGCATTGGTTGGGATAAACCTGACCGACCGCAGCGCTGTAAACATCATCCTCAAGGAAGACGCGCGAAACACCTGGCTGGTGACCGGGGACGCCATGCTCGGTCTTCCTGACTTTCCGCTGTTCGACGCCAGGCTGATGTTCAGCCGTTTTTCAAAACAGAGCCAGGACCTTTATCTGGCCAAGGGTAACGACGCCGGAAGGGACATGCTTCAGGAATTGAGGGCACAGCAGTATTTCGGCAAAACCGGAGTTTTCCTGATTTCTGAAGGGAATCTCGACGGGGATTTTCACTCGAAGCTGAACCCGTCCCGGACAGTTCTGCCATTGCCGAAGGAATACTGGTACGACAATATGGCCGGCCTGGGGTCCTTCAATCACCTCCGGAAAACCGGGGAGAACAAACAACTGAGGCTCTCTCTCCAGATGGCCGGGGAACGTTATTCGGAGTCGATGCAGAACAGTGAAGCCATCAATTTCGGAGACGGGGCGGCACTGGTGATAAATGAAAACAGTACCCTTCAGGATGACAGGTATTATGTTTCCGGCAAAGTATCCCACGAGAATAATTTTGAAAAAAAGTACGTCTCCGAAGAACTGACCTTCTCCGGGCAACTCCGCAACGATGATGAATCCGTTTCCGGAGAGAGGAACGGCGGCTCACAGAAATTCAACCTTCCCTCCTTCAAAGCCCTGAACGACCTCAACGTTACGTTTCGCACCAATGACAGGCACGCCCTGACATTCAAGAGTCTTAGTTCGTTCGTGTACAACAATCACGGCGCAGATTACCGGACACATGCTTTTTCAGCCCGCCAGGAATACGGGCAGAAGGCCCTGGAATCTGACAATACGGTCTCTACCAACCTGTCTGTGAAAGGCATGAAAGTCAGCATGTCCGGAGGAATCCGCCTTGAATATCAAGGACTTGACGCTACGCTTAAAGGGACAGAAGGATATGACGACGAAGCTTCTGCAGATTATATCGACATTTCCGCATCGGTATCCGCACAGACAACTTTCATGCTCGGGAAGTCCACTGTTTATTCCATTCTCCCAGTAAGTATTCATGCAGTATCGGGAAACGGTTCGGGCGCCACGGCAGTCTACCCGGTGTTTTCTCCTTCGCTCAGGATAGTCAGGCCTTTTTCAAAGTACCTAAAAGGCAGGGCTGATGCTTCATATACGGTTACACGCAGCGGGCTTGAAAGCCTGCTGCCATGCTATGTCATGACTGGTTATCGGACAATTGCCCGTTCCGACAGCCTCGCATTACGGAAGACGGCGTCCGCATCCGCATCGATGGAGTATTCCAACGACCCCGCAATGTTCTACGCAAGCATCAACGCTACGTACCGCTCAAATTATTCAGACAGGACGCCGTCGAGCATGTACAACGACCTGTTTACCGTAACGGGATTCCTGCCAGCCGTGTCCGGCACCAGGGCTTGGGGCGGCTCTGCAAAAATCAGCAAGTTCTTCGGCGTCAAGCTGCTTGTAGTCCAGTTTGATACCGGATGGCATCGCACGGACGAAGAACTGTTCCTGCAGTCGGAGTTGAATTCCTACAGGACAGACGCATTTGACGCGTCCCTGATGATGCGTTCGAGTCCGGCGAAGTGGATTTCTATGGAGGCCAGGTGCAAGTGGACAAACTATAATGTCAGCGGAGCTTCTGGTTCTGAAAGCAATTCTCTGGACATTACCGGCTCCCTCACCGTGCAACCTCTCGATCCGCTGTCATTTACCGCAAGCGCTCATTATCTGTATGAGGGAGTTAATGGGACATCGGTTTCCGCCACGCCTCTCCTGAAGGCCTCAGCGACATGGAAATTCAAGAAATTCTCGCTTGTGGCGGAATGCAGGAACCTGTTGGACTGCAAAGAATTCTCCCGCAGCTATGTAGATGTGTTCAGGAGTTTTTCCTCAACGGTATACCTGCCCGGAAGGCAACTTCTTGCGGGATTGATGATGTCTTTTTAGGAATGAGAAAAAAATTAGTTGCTTCAAATTTTATAGAAGATTGTCGAGAATTTCTGGAGTTTGGAAGAAGGAGTGCAGCAGTAGCTGCATGACTGATGAGAAACTTCAGAAAGGCCGACAAGATTCGTAAAATGAAGCAACTAATTTTTTGAACATGACTTAAACCAATGAGTAGCCTGTGATATAGTTACGGAAAAAATGAATGATGCCGGCATCAACGATGCCGGCATACATGTCCTATTGGCTGCAAATCGGTTTCATGATGGTTTGAAGAGCCGCAGGGGTGTTTGAGGGGGTACGCCCCCTCAATGATTTCGGGAGCAGTAATTCGCCAGAAGCGAAGCGCCGCAGGGGTGTTTGAGGGGGTACGCCCCCTCAATGATTTTCGGGAGCAGTAATTCTCGCGAATTACTGCTCATCGGGCTTTCCGTAGTCGGGGCCGGGACCGGCGTTTCCGCCGCCGTTGCCTCCCTGCGGGCCCTGCTGGCCGCCGAACGGATTTCCGCCCTGGCCGCCGAACGGGTTGCCGCCCTGCGGACCTCCCTGCTGGCCTGCGCCGGCGTTCATGGCCTCGGATGCGGCATGCCAGGCCTCCTCGAGCTGCCTGGAGTAGCGATCGATGTCGTCGAGGTTCTGGTTCTTGACTGCATCCTTGAGAGGATTGAGTGCGGCCTCGATTGCGCTGCGCTTGTCGGCGGGAATCTTGTCGCCGTAGTCCCCCAGATTCTTCTCGGTCTGGAAGCAGAGGGCGTCGGCGTTGTTGATTTTGTCGACACGCTCCTTTGCCGCCTTGTCGGCCTCTTCGTTGGCCTTGGCCTCGTCGCGCATGCGCTTGACTTCGTCGTCGGACAGGCCGCTGGAAGCCTCGATGCGGATGCTCTGCTCCTTGCCGGTGGCCTTGTCTTTCGCGGATACGCTCAGGATACCGTTGGTGTCGATGTCGAAGGACACTTCGATCTGCGGAATGCCGCGCGGTGCGGGAGCGATGCCGTCGAGATGGAAGACACCTATCTGCTTGTTGTCCTTGGCCATGGGACGCTCGCCCTGAAGCACGCGGATTTCGACTGAAGGCTGGTTGTCGGCCGCGGTGGAGAATATCTGGTCCTTGTGGACGGGGATGGTGGTATTGCTCTCGATGAGCTTGGTCATCACTCCGCCGAGGGTTTCGATGCCGAGGGAAAGCGGGGTTACATCGAGCAGGAGCACGTCCTTGACGTCGCCTGCAAGCACGCCGCCCTGGATGGATGCGCCGATGGCGACCACCTCGTCGGGATTCACGCTCTTGTTGGGTTCCTTGCCGAAGAAGCCCTTCACGAGTTCCTGGATCTTGGGGATGCGGGTGCTGCCGCCCACGAGCAGGACCTCGTCGATCTGGGAGGCGCTCAGGTGTGCGTCTGCAAGGGCCTTGCGGCAGGGCTCCATGGTGCGCTGGAAAAGATTGTCGCACAGGGCTTCGAACTTGGCGCGGGTAAGGGTCTTGACCAGGTGCTTGGGACCGGTGGCGTCCGCGGTGATGTAGGGCAGGTTGATTTCGGTGGAAGTCTGGTTGGAAAGCTCGATCTTGGCCTTTTCGGCAGCTTCCTTGAGGCGCTGGAGGGCCATCGGGTCTTTCTTGAGGTCGAAACCGTTGTTGTCGGCTGCGAACTCACCGGCGAGCCAGTCCATGATCACCTGGTCGAAGTCGTCGCCGCCCAGATGGGTGTCGCCGTTGGTGCTCTTCACCTCGAACACGCCGTCGCCGAGCTCGAGTATGCTGATGTCGAAGGTGCCGCCGCCGAGGTCGTACACCGCGACCTTCATGTTCTTGTTCTTCTTGTCGAGACCGTATGCAAGCGCGGCCGCGGTAGGCTCGTTGATGATGCGCTTGACGTCGAGCCCGGCGATTTTGCCGGCCTCCTTGGTGGCCTGCCTCTGGGAGTCGGAGAAGTAGGCGGGAACCGTGATGACGGCTTCCGTAACCGGCTGGCGCAGATAGTCTTCCGCCGTCTTCTTCATCTTTTGGAGGATGATGGCGGAGATTTCCTGCGGGGAGTAGAGACGGCCGTTGATGTTGACGCGGGGAGTGTTGTTCTCGCCGCGTGTCACTTCGTAAGGTACGCGTGAGACTTCCGTGCCCACCTGGTCGTAGGTTTCACCCATGAACCGCTTGATGGAGAAGACGGTGTTCTTGGGGTTGGTGATGGCCTGGCGCTTGGCGGGGTTGCCCACCTTGCGCTCGCCTTCAGCGGTGAACGCCACCACGGAAGGAGTGGTGCGCTCGCCTTCGTTATTGATGATGACGGTAGGCTGGTTGCCTTCCATCACTGCCACGCAACTGTTGGTAGTTCCGAGGTCGATTCCGATGATTTTTCCCATATCGTTAAGTTTTTTATAATTTGCCTTGTTGTCATGCCCTCCACGGGCACGGTTGGAAATCAGCCAAACGCGTGCCACCGGATATTTTCTGACAAATTGTCATTATCTTTGTCCCATGATTTACAGGATACCCGGCCCGGAGGAATACGCAGACCTGCAGTCCCGCATCGTCCATGAAGACAATCACCTGCTTGTTTTCGACAAGCGGGCCGGAGAGATAGTCCAGGGAGACAAGACCGGCGACGAGCCTCTGAGCGAAACCCTGAAGGCCTTCGTGGCTCTCAGGGACGGCAAGCCCGGGCGGGTTTTCATGGGTGTCCCCCACCGCCTCGACCGCCCCGTGAGCGGGCTGGTGGTGTTTGCCAAGACCGGCAAGGCGCTGGAACGGCTTACGGAGATGTTCCGGAAAGGCGAAGTCCACAAGACCTATCTCGCCCTGTGCTGCAGGCGTCCGGAGCAGCCTGAAGGGCTGCTGGAAGACTGGCTGGTGAGGAACGAAAAGCAGAACAAGAGCTACGTCGTGGAGGCCGGAACCTCCGGTGCGAAGCTCGCTCGCCTGAAATACCGCTGCATCCGCAGCACCGACCGCTACCATCTGCTTGAAGTGGAGCTGCTTACGGGCCGGCACCACCAGATCCGCTGTCAGCTGTCACACATGGGCTGCTGCATCAAGGGCGACCTTAAATACGGCGCTCCCCGGTCCAATCCCGACGGGGGCATCTGCCTGCATTCCTTCAGGACCGCCTTCATCCATCCCGTCAAAAAGACGCCGCTGGAGTTAAGCGCTCCTGTTCCCTCGTCCTGGCCTGGGGTTTCTCCTTAGCCGCCAGCATGCCGTAATACGCGGTGGGAGTCATGTTCGTGAAGAGCTTGAACGCCATATTGAAGGTGACCACCGAGTGAAAACCCGACATCATGGCAATCTCCACCACCTTGAGGTGGCGGTCCTTCTGCATCAGGGCCTTGGCGTGGTTTACCCGGTAGTAGTTGATGAACTGGCGGTAATTCCTTCCCGAAAAGTAATTGATGGTCTTCGAAAGGTAGACCTTGTTGGTGAATACGGCGTCGGCCAGGTCTTCTATGGTGAAGCTTTCCTGAAGGTAGGGCTTCTTGCTGTCCATGTACCTGAGCACCTTGCCGTATATGGAGTTCATGTGCTCGTCGGGCTCCCCCGCCTCCGGAATGGTGCGGAGGTTCCCCTTGATCATTTCTTTGAGGGCGGCCTCCTTGTCGGGCGACATCACGAAACTCCGGCCCTTGTACACCCTGACGTACATGGCGGAATAGAACGAGAGCAGGAGAAGCAGATGGATGAAGAAAAGCCACGAAGGCCCCTCGAAACGGCAGGCGGTGAGTGCCGACACCGAAAGGGCGCAGAGCACCAGCAGATAGAACAGCCTCGAATAATCCTCCACGGCGCACCACACGAAGTCGAGCCTGAAGAGCATGCGGACATTGTTGTATTTGTCGCGCGAGCGCGAGATGCAGTAGGCCACCCACACGAAAACCGTGACCAGCGTGAGCATCAGGCACTCGTTCCCCGGGAAAAAACCGCTGAGAGCCGCAGCCACGCTGAGCAGCGACAGCAGAATAGCGAAACGGAGCGACTTCGTGGATTCTTCATAACTGAGCGGATGCAGCATGAGAATGCCGCAAGCCGCGATCAGATTCGCACAGAGGGGACGGAAACCCGTTCCCGAATTGCCCGGGAGCGCCTCCATGATGCAGAGAAGCAGCAATGTAAAGAGGGAAAGCACCCTGATCACAAACGTTTTTGCAATCAATTTTTTCATTTTTTATGGGTATCAATTTTAGTTTTCGGGTGCAAGATACTATTTACCCCTGTCTTTCCGGGGGTAAAAACAGGGGTAAAAGTCAAATTATTTTTTTTGTGCGTCAGGTAAATTTTCGGGATTTTTACCCCCGCTTTTACCCCCGCTTCCGTGGTCGGAGAAACCTCTCAGCGGATCGAATCCCTTGCCATAGACTCCCGTCACGGACGACACCGACACGAAGGCGACGCTGTCTATATCCTTGATGCTGCGAAGGAGCTGAGCGAGATCGGTGCGCCGGATGACGACCAGGAGCACCTGCGAGGTCTTCTGGGTATACCAGCCCCTGCCGTCCAGGACGGTGACGCCGCGATGGTAGACATGGGTGATTTCATCGGCTATCCTGTGATACTCCTTGGAGAATATGAAGAGCTGGACGCTCTGCTTGGTGCCGGACAGGTAGCGGTCGATGACGGTACTGCATACTCCGATGAGCACGAAACCGAACACGACCACTAGGATTTTGTCGCTGAAACCGAGAAGATCCCCGTCGGGAGTGAAGGAAGGCACGAGCAGCGACGAAAGGATGATCACCACGTCCACCCAGCGGATGACCTTCCCCGGGGGAACCCCGCGGTACTTGTTGACCAGCAGCGCGATTATGTCGGTTCCGCCGGTGCTGCCGCCCTGCGACATGGCCATGCCTATGCCGAGGCCGGAAATCATCCCGCCCATGATCACGCACATCAGCTTGCCGTTGTCAAGGGCGAGGGCCTGGATGAAGGACTGGGGAATGACGGATGGGAAAACCTTGAGGGCCACCGAAGCGATCAGTACTGCATACACGGTCTTGACTCCGAAACTCGGCCCGAGGGTGAAGACCGATATGATCAAGAGTACCACGTTGATGGCAAAGTAGCTGTATGAGACAGGAATGGCTCCGTGCGTTGCGTACTGGATGATGGATGCTATACCGGTCACCCCCCCGCCGACAAGGTTCTGGGGTATCAGGAACAGCGACCATCCCAACGTGTAGCAGAGTATTCCGAGGGTAATGATGGAATACTCCCTGAGAACTGTCCAGAATTTCTGTTTGGATACTGCCATGATTTATTTTTTGATTTTCACTTTGGGAACTCCGGCCTTGATTTCGGTGAAACCTTCGCCGTACACTTCACCGACGTTGTTCACGCTCATGAACGCGCGGTTGTCTATCCTGTTTATCTCCTTGCTGAGCGGAGACAGCTCGTTGCGGGTGAGGAGCACCAGCAGCACGTTCTTGTCTTTCTTGGTGAACCAGCCCTGGGCCTTCAGCACGGTGACTCCGCGTTCCATGGTCTTGCAGATGTACTCGGCTATCTCCTCGTACTTTTCCGAGAAGATGAGCAGCTGCATCTTGTTCTTGTTGCCTATGGTGAAATAGTCGATGGTGAGCGCGAAGGTGACGATTTCAAGGATACCGTACATCACGTCGTTGAAGGTCTTCGGGTCGCCGGAATAGGAGCCGAAGCCGGGCCTGAGCAGCAGCTGCGCGGCCACCACGATGAAGTCGGTGATGAAGAAGACGCGGCTCAGCGACACCGGCCAGTACTTGTTGACCACCAGGGCTATGATGTCGGTTCCGCCCGTACTGCCCCCGCTCCTGATGGTGAGACCTATGCCCAGCGATTCGAAGAAGCCGGCGATGATGGGGACCAGGGTCTTGTCCTCGACATACAGGAAATTGCCGGGGATGGCGTGCAGCCAGCTCCAGTCGTCCACCAGCCACAGGAACACCGACGACATGAGGATACAGTAGATTGTCTTGAACCCGAAGCCGATGCCGAAGATCAGGACCGCCAGAAGTATCAGCACCGCGTTTATGACAAAGAAAGAGTAAGACGCCTTGATGAGGCCGTCGGTGGCGAACTCGATGATGGTGCAGATACCCATCATGCCGCCCGCCGACATGCCGTTCGGAATCATGAACGCCTCCCACGACACCGTGTATACGAATGTCGCGAAAGTCATCACGACATATTCCCAGAGAGTGTTCAGGAACTTGTTGTTCTTCATTTGAGTACGATGTTGACGATTCTGCCCGGCACCACTATGACTTTGACTATCTGCCTGTCGGCAACGTACCTGGCCGTTTCGGGAAGGGCGCACACCGCAGCCTCCACCTCGGCGGGAGAAGCGCTCTTGGACATCTCGGCCGTAAAGCGGGTCTTGCCGTTGAATGAGACGGGATAGGTGACGCTGTCCTCTACGGTGAAGGCGGGGTTGTATTCGGGGAAAACCGCCCTGGTGACGCTGTCGGAGTGGCCCAGGTCGTGCCAGAGCTCCTCGGCAAGGTGCGGGGCGAAGGGGGAAAGGAGGATCAGCAGCGGCTCCAGTATCTCCCTGGAGGTCGTGCCCAGGTCGGTCAGTTCGTTCACTGCGATCATGAAGGCGCTGATGTTGGTGTTGTACGAGAAGCTCTCGATGTCTTCCTGCTCCTTGCAGATGAGGGTGTGGAGGGCCTTGAGCTCAGCGGCCGAAGGCTTGGTGTCGCTCACGAGCAGCCTGTCCTGGTTGTAATAGAGGCGCCAGAACTTCTTGAGGAAGCGGTGCACGCCGTCTATTCCCTTGGTGTCCCAGGGCTTGCTCTGCTCGACGGGACCGAGGAACATCTCGTAAAGCCTCAGGGTGTCGGCCCCGTAGCTGTCGCAGATCTCGTCGGGATTCACCACGTTGTACATGCTCTTGCTCATCTTCTCGACGGCCCATCCGCACACGTATTCGCCGTCCTCGAGGATGAATTCGGCGTCTTCGAACTCCGGCCGCCATTTCCTGAAGGCCGCGATGTCCAGCCTGTCGTTGTGCACGATGCCTACGTCCACGTGGATTTCGGTGGTTTCGTACCCCTTGCGGAGGCCGGCGGAGACAAAGGTGTTGGTGCCCACTATCCTGTACACGAAGTTGCTGCGGCCCTGGATCATGCCCTGGTTCACGAGTTTCCTGAAAGGTTCGTCCTCGCACACGTAGCCGAGGTCGAAGAGGAACTTGTTCCAGAAGCGGGAATAGATGAGATGCCCCACCGCATGCTCCGTACCGCCGACGTAGAGGTCGACGCTGCGCCAGTAGCGGTCGGCTTCGGCGCTCACCATCTCCTCGGAATTGTGCGGGTCCATGTAGCGGAGATAGTATGCGCTGGAACCGGCGAAGCCGGGCATGGTGCTGGTCTCGAGGGGATATCCCCTGTAGGTCCAGTCCCTGGCCCTGGCGAGCGGGGCTTCACCGTTCGCCGAAGGCTTGAAGCTTTCTATTTCGGGAAGGGTGAGGGGCAGCTCGCTCTCGGGAAGCGGGGTGGCGATGCCGTCTTTGTAATAGATGGGGAAAGGTTCGCCCCAGTAGCGCTGGCGGCTGAATATGGCATCCCTCAGGCGGTAATTCACCTTACGGCGGCCGAGATTGTGCTCCTCGACGTATACTTTCGCGGCCTCTATGGCGTCCTTCACTTCCATGCCGTCCAGGAAACCGGAATTCATCATCCGGCCTTCCTTGGCATCGAAACTGCTTTCGCTCACGTCGGCTCCCTCGATGAGGGGGATGACGGGCAGGCCGAACTTCCGGGCGAAGGCGTAGTCGCGGCTGTCGTGGGCGGGGACGCCCATGATGGCGCCCGTGCCGTAGCCGGCCAGGACATACTCCGAAATCCAGATGGGAATCTTCTCGCCGGTAAGGGGATTGATTCCGTAAGAGCCTGTGAACACGCCGGTTACGTTCTTGGTTTCGGCCTGGCGTTCACGTTCCGTCTTCTTTGCGGCGTACTGCAGGTATTCTTCGACTTCCCGTTTCCGCGAAGCGGACGTGAGCTTTTCCACCAGTTCGCTTTCGGGGGCGAGCACCATGAAGGTGACGCCGAATACGGTGTCGGCGCGGGTGGTGAAGATGGTGACGGGAAGACGGCGGCCGTCGCAGACGGTGTCGAACACCATCTCGGTGCCTTCGCTCCGGCCTATCCAGTTGCGCTGCATGTCCTTGAGCGAATCGGTCCAGTCGAGGCCGTCGAGGCTTCCGAGGAGCCTTTCGGCATAGGCGGAAACCCGGAGCTGCCACTGGCGCATCTTCTTCTGCACCACCGGGAAACCGCCGCGCACGCTCAGCCCGTCCTTGACCTCGTCGTTGGCGAGCACGGTGCCGAGACCCTCGCACCAGTTCACGCTGGTTTCGCCGAGATAGGCTATGCGATAGCGCATCAGGACGTCGTCCTTCTCCTTGTCGGAGAACGACTTCCACTGCTCCGGAGAGATGCCGTCATAGCCTTCGGTCTCGAACCTGCTCACAAGCTCGGCCACCGGCCTGGCCTTGTCCCTGTCGGGGTCGTACCAGCTCTTGAACATCTTGATGAAAGCCCACTGCGTCCACTTGTAGTAGTCGGGGTCGCAGGTGCGGAACGAACGGTCCCAGTCGAAGGAGAAACCGAGCCTGTCGAGCTGGCTGCGGTAGCGGGCTACGTTCTCGTCGGTGGTCTTTTCGGGATGCTGTCCGGTCTGGATGGCGTATTGCTCCGCCGGGAGTCCGAAGGCGTCGTAGCCCATCGGGTGCAGCACGTTGAACCCCCTGAGCCTCTTGTAACGGGCGTAGATGTCGCTCGCGATGTAACCCAGGGGATGCCCTACATGAAGCCCCGCTCCCGAAGGATACGGGAACATGTCCAGGACATAAAACTTCGGCCTGGAGGGATCCTCCTCCACCTTGTAAGTCTTTTCCGCAGCCCAGTACGACTGCCACTTGGCTTCGATCTTCCTGAAATCGTAATCCATCTGACTTTTTCTCCTATCAATGCAGTTAAACTTGTATTCTTCTATTTCCGCTTCTCGAGCCGGAATTCCACATACAGCGACATCTCGCACTTCACCTTCTGGCCGCGGACGCGGGCGGGTTTCCAGTCGGGAGAGGCCTCCACCACCTTCACGGCCTCGGCGTCGAGGCTGGGATGGACTCCCCTGAGCACCTTCACGCCGGTGACCTTGCCTTTCTCGGTGATGATGAAATCCACGAGTACACGCCCCTGGATGCCGTTGTCTATGGCATACTGGGGGTATTTGAGATATACGTACACCCAGCGGTTGAGGAACACGTTGGGATCGTAGTTGTTCATGAACGAAGGCTTGACGTCGCAGTCGTTCCAGGCCACGGCGCCCTCGGCAGTCACACCGGCGGAAGCGGTGTCTTCAGGCCTGAAATCGGGCCTGGGACCGTTCGCGAGGGCGACCGCGTAGTTGTAGATGTATTCCCCCTCCCTTTCGAGATAATCGTATTCCACCACCTGGGGGAGGTCTTTTTCGGTATTGTATTCGGGGTACATGCCGCTGGTGAACATCACGGAGGGTATCTCCGCGGCATAGAATGAACGGTGGTCGGAAGCGCAGGGCTCGGCTGCAACCGTCTTCGGGTGAATGGGCTGCAGCGTGGCAGCAAGATTGTTCACGATCTGCTCCATGTCGGAATTCGAGGCGCAGTAGGCGTAGAAGCCCCTGCTGCCCGTGCCGAGCATGTCCAGGTTTATCATGGCATCGATGCAGTCCTTCCCGCTGAAGGAACGGTTCAGGAAATACCATGAGCCGGCATTCTGCACCCCGGAAGATCCGAAGGCCGCGATGATGACGCTGCGCCGGAGCAGCACCTTGTTGGTGTTCAGCATCCTGGCCAGGTTGAGCAGCAGCGCCAGGCCGGAGCCGTTGCCGTTGGCGCCGGGATACACCCGCAGCGATTCCTCGCCGTTCACCACGGTGGTGCTCGTGCCGAGATTGTCGAGGCGGGCGCCGATGACGATGTAATGCCCGCGCAGTTCGCGGTCGTAGCCTTCGATGAAGCCTATGGCGTTGTGCGAAGTCAGGGTGTCGCCGCCCTCCGTCCTGATGCCGAAATTAGAATCGTCGGAGCTGTCGAGCACGTCCACTCCGGCCTTCCGGAGCTGCTCCCGGAAATAATCGGCCGCAGCTTTCTCGCCTGCGGATCCGGCGCCCCTGCCGTCAAGCGACGAGAAATACTCCACGTCCGCCCTCATGGCGGCGGCGGTTTCGCTCTCATAGAGCTCCCTGTAATACCCCTGCGCCGAAGCGGACAGCGAAGCGGCGGCAAATGCAAGTGAAATGAAAAGGCGCTTCATCTTCCTACTCGTTTATCAGCATCCACGCATCCTTTGGACAGAACGGCTCCCCGGACACCCTGCCGAGGGTTTCCCAGGCTTCGCGCAGACGGTCGGTGCCGTTGATGCCCACCGCCGTGAAACCGTTGTAATACGGGATGAGCGCCGCGGTGTAGCCCTTTTCCTCAGCCTTTGACGCCTGCAGCCTTGCATTGTCGGGGCTGCCGAAGGTGCCTACTATCACGTAATAGTGCCTGTCGAGCCCTGAAGCGCGAAGGCCCTTGACAGCAGAAGACTTGAGGACCATTATCTTGGAAGCCTTTATCTCATCCACAAGTGTAAGTGAATCCGCTTCCGCCTTCTGAAGTCGGCGCAGGGAGTCGAGGCGCGCCTGATGGGCGGCCTCCTCCGCCTCTATCAGCTCTTTCTTGGCGGCTATGTCAGCGCTTGTGGGCCTCCCGGCCAGACGGCGGAAAGAATCGCACCCGCAAAGCAGGAGCGAGGCCAGAGCCAGTGCGACGAGAGCTTTTTTCATAATCTGCGAAGTTAGCAAAAATTATTGATATATATTTCGTGTATGCAAAACGACCTCTTTTGGAACCTGAAAGGTGAAAGCAAGTCCCTTCCTCGAGGGAAGGGATTTAGGGATGGGGTAACGTGGACAATAAAAAAGTGCGAGGGCCTTTGCACCTGAAAAACTGCCACCGAAACATCCAGGATAGCGAAAAGGACTTGTGAAAGTCGAATTATTGATCCTTGAAGGCGTTGACGATTTTTGTGACCAGAGGATGACGCACGATGTCCTCCGCCGTGAAGTTGATGACGGAGATGCCCCTGATGTCCCGGAGGATTTTTATGCAGCGCAGCAGGCCGCTGTCCTCGCGGCGCGGAAGGTCCACCTGGGTGGCGTCCCCGGTGACGATGAACTTGGCGTTGCTGCCCATGCGGGTGAGAAACATCTTGAGCTGCCCCATGTTGGTGTTCTGGGCCTCGTCGAGAATTACGCAGGCACGGTCGAGGGTGCGGCCGCGCATGTAGGCAAGCGGAGCTATCTGGATGATGTCGTCTTCTATGAAATTCTGGAGGCGCTTGGTGGGAATCATGTCCTCCAGGGCGTCGTAGAGGGGCTGCAGATACGGGTCCAGCTTGTCTTTGAGGTCGCCCGGGAGGAATCCGAGCCTCTCCCCCGCCTCGACCGCCGGCCGGGTGAGGATGATGCGCTTTATCTCCCTGTTCTTGAGCGCCCTGACCGCCAGCGCGATGGCGATATAGGTCTTGCCGGTACCCGCAGGGCCGAGGGCGAAAATGAGGTCGCTGTTGAAATAGGCCTTGACCATCAGCTCCTGGTTGAGGTTGCGGGCGCGGATGGGACGGCCGTCTGTGGTGTGGGTGATGACGGCATTGCCGCTCACCGCCAGATTGTCGCGGTTTACCCCGCTGAAGATGTCTTCCACGTCGTAGACCGTGAGACTGGGCTTGTGATGCCGGAGAGCCACGAGCTTTTCGAACTTCTGCTCGAAGTCCTTTACCTGTTCCTCCGGCCCTTCGAGATAAATCTCGTTGCCCCTGTCCTTCACGGACAGCCCTGGATAATAGGAACAGAATTCGTCCAGGATACGGTTGCCGGGGCCGAAAATCTCCACCGGCGAGGATGTTTGCAGAGTGATGGTTTTCTTCATTCTATGCCTGTTTGAGCCTTTACTCTTTCGAGGGTGCCGACCATTTCGTCCCAGTCGGAGGGATTGATCCACAAATTTCTTTTGTCGAGGTACCTGTCCACTTCTATGGTGCAGTAGCCCTGAGTGAGCCTGCCTGGCAGGGTGCACCACAGGAAGTGCAGTTCGGGCCGGAGCAGTTCCTTCCTGCCGAACGGCCGTTCGCTGGTCATCCTGAGCACTACGGCAAGGGCGAGCCGGGTGTTGGGTGCGCTCATGTTGGACACGGCGTTTCCCATGGAATACACCACCGGCACACCCTTCATGAACGTGGTGTCCTGCACCACGTGAGGATGGCCCCCGATAATGGCGTCCACTCCGTTCTCCACCAGGAACTCCGCCCAGGCGACCTGCTCTTCGCAGGGATTCAGCCGGTATTCGACGCCCCAGTGCGGGAGCGCTATCACAAAGTCGGCGCCCACCCTGCGGGCCCGGGCGATCTGGGCCCTTATCCTGTCGCGGTTCATGCGGTTGACCAGCGGCCATTCCGCGGTGGCGCCCAGATTGGTGCCGTAGGTGAAATTGACCAGGGCTATCCTCAGCCCCTTGCAGCAAAGGACAAGGGGGTTGAGCGAGGCGAATTCCGAGCTGTCGCGGCCCGATCCGGTGAAAGGCACGGGCAGCAGGTCCAGCGTGCGCCTCATCCCTGCCGAGCCCTTGTCGAGGATGTGGTTGTTGGCCGTCAGCAGCACGTCCACGCCGTTTCCGGCGACGTTGGCCGCGTAGTCGTCGGGGGACGAGAAGGCCGGGTATCCGGTATACGGCGGGCCCGCCATGGTGAATTCCGCATTGGCCACTGAGATGTCCGCACCGGCGAACAGGGGCTCCAGCTCCGCAAGGAAGGCGGAACTGTCGTAGCGCAGCTGCGCGGAATGCATCATCACGTCCCCGATGAAGGTCATGGTGACGGTGTCCACCCGGGTTTCGGGCACCGGGACGGGTGGAATGGCGAGGCGGGTTTCCTGCGAAAGGCAGGGACGCGAGAAAGCCAAAAAGGCCGCAGTGAGGACTGCGGCCTTAAGGCATGCGGGAAGAGGTCTACTGCCCGTTCGCAACGGCGTTGTATTTATCGTACTTGGCCTGATATTCGGGATCGGTGCGGAAGCGGAAGCATGCGTTCTTGAGGAACTGGGCGATGCTGGACTTCACGTCGTCCGCCTTGGTGAGCTCGAACGCCTTCTCGAAGGGCTCGATGCAGCCCTTGAGGGAGGTCTCGAAGTCGGTCATGAGGGCCTGGTACTTGGCGTCGTCCATTTCGTTGGAAGCCTTTTCCTGGATGTCGACGGCCTTGTTGTAGAGAAGGATGCCGCGGCCCACGTAGCCATACTCGTAGTCGGGGTTGATCTCGGAGCACTTGTCGTATGCGGCGAGCGCAGCCTCCTCGTCGCCGAGGTCTTTGCGGATATTGCCTTCGACATAGTACAGGGACGCGTTGTTGGGCTCGTTGGCCTTTGCAAGGTCGAGGAGCTTGAATATCTCGTTGGGATCCTCGCCGGAATTCACGTAGTAGTTGATGAGGCCCACGATGATGCTCTGGCTGCCGGGGAATGCCGCAAAGCCCTTCTGGAGATACTCCTTGGAGAGGTCTTTGTCTCCGAGCTTGTCGGCGATGTCGGCGAGCTTGGCGTAGACTTCGCCGTTGTCGCCCAGGTAGTCGGCGTCGAGCGACTTCTGGAAGAGAGTCTGCGCGCGCTGATACCAGGGAGCGGCTTCCTCGCCCTGCTTGGAGCCTGCCAGCATCCATGCGGTGAGACCCGCATTGTAGAGGGAGTTGGTGTCGAGCTGGGCGAAGGGCTGGACGGCCGATGCGTCAGCGGCCTGCTCGAACAGCTTGGAAGCGCTTGCCAGGTCGCCGAAGCTGTAGGCGTTTATGGCCTCGTTCGAAAGCTTCTCGGAAATGTCCTTGATACCCTTTACGATGTCGGCGGTCTTTTTGGCCTTGGCATCCACGGCATAAGCCTTCTTGTAGGCGTCAAGCGCGAGACCGAGGCTGTTTTCCACGACCGGTTTGGTGACTTTTATCATGGAAAGCAAGCCGTTCTGGTCGAAGTAATAGTCGGAGGACTCGTAGCTCTTTACGGTATAGGGCATGCCCTGTACGGTTTCCTGCCTTACCCCGAGGACCTTGTCCTTCGACATCAGGAGATTGAGTTCACTCTCGGCGGCGCCTATCCAGCCATTGCCCTGAGGAGCGTTGAAGGCGTCGATATAGGCCTGGCCGAGCTTGATCCAGGTAGCGGGATTTTCAGCCTTCTTGGCATTCTGGGATGCCGCCAAGGCAGATTCGACAGCGCTTTTTGCAGCGCTCACGGACTTGACCTGCTGCTGGGCCCCGGCAATCTGTACGCTTGCCAGAAGAGCCAATGCAAAGATGATCTTTTTCATGGTAGTAACGTGTGGTTAATTATTTTCTGATGCAATGTCTTCGGTATTGTTTGCACTTTCCGTGCCATTCTCGTTTTCGGCCTCTTCGCGGGCGGCGACCACGCTCACCGCGGCTATCCTGTCACCTTCGTTGATATTGATGAGCTTCACGCCCTGGGTGGCCCTGCCGGCGACCCTTATGTCGCTGACGGACATGCGGATGGTGAGGCCCGCCTGGGTGATTATCATGAGGTCGTCCGCCTCGGTGACGTTCTTGATGGCCACCACGGGACCGGTCTTGTCGGTGATGGCGAGGGTCTTGACGCCCTTGCTGCCGCGTGCGGTGAGGCGGTAGTCTTCGGGGTCGGACCTCTTGCCGAAGCCATGCTCGCTGACTACGAGTATGGTGTGATCGGCGGCGTCTTCCTCATTGGGAGCATACGTGATTACTCCGACGACTTCGTCGGTATCAGCGAGATTTATGCCCCTCACGCCGGAAGCTCCGCGGCCCATTGCCCTGAGTTCGGACTCTTCGAAGCGCACGCAGCGGCCTTCGCGGCCGGCTATCATGATCTGTTCGTCGCCGCTGGTGAGCACCGCGTCGAGCAGGGCGTCGCCTTCGCGGATGGTGAGGGCCTTGATGCCCTTGTTGCGGCTGCGCTTGTTGGAGTATTCGGTGAGGGTGGTCTTCTTGATGACGCCCTTCTTGCTGACGAGGGTGACGAAGTGGCTGTCGGTGTATTCCTCGTCTTCGATGTGGGCGGCGTTGAGGTAGGTGCGGATGCTGTCGTCCTGCTCGATGGAGAGCAGGTTCTGCACCGCGCGGCCCTTGCTGGCGCGGATGCCCTCGGGGAGCTCGTATACCTTGAGGCGGTAGCACATGCCCTTCTGCGTGAAGAAGAGCATGGTGGAGTGCATGTTGGCCACGTAGATGTGCTCGATGAAGTCTTCTTCGCGGGTGGAGCCGCCCTTGACGCCCTTGCCGCCGCGGTTCTGGGTGCGGAACTCGGTGAGGGCGGTGCGCTTGATGTAGCCGAGATGGCTGATGGTTATGACCACGTCTTCGTCGGCGTAGAAGTCTTCGGGATTGAAGTCTTCGGCGCTGAGGCTGATTTCGCTGCGGCGGGCGTCGCCGTACTTTTCCTTCATTTCGCGGCATTCCTGCTTGACGATGTCGAGCTGCAGCTCGTCGCTGGCGAGGATTTCCTCGCAGCGGGCGATGAACTTCTCGAGTTCGTTGTACTCGGCCTGGAGCTTTTCCCTTTCGAGACCGGTGAGCTGGCGGAGGCGCATGTCCACGATGGCCTGGGCCTGGACATCGGTGAAGCCGAAGCGCGTCATGAGGCCCTCCCTGGCTTCGTCCACGCTCTTGCTGGCGCGGATGAGGGCGATGATTTCATCGATTATGTCGATGGCCTTGAGCAGACCTTCGAGGATGTGGGCCCTCCTGCGGGCCTTTTCAAGGTCGAACCTGGTACGGCGGACCACCACCTCGTGGCGGAAGTCCACGAAATTCTGGAGGATTTCCTTGAGGCTGAGGGTGCGCGGACGGCCGCCCACGAGGGCCACGTTGTTGATGGCGAAGCTGCTCTGGAGCGAGGAGTACTTGAAGAGGGTGTTGAGCACGACGTTGGTGTTAGCGCCCTGCTTCACGCGGAAAATCACCCGGACGCCCTCGCGCGAGGTCTCGTCGTTCATGTAGGTGATGCCCTCGATTTTCTTGTCTTCCACCATCTGGGCGACGCGCTCGAGCATCTCCTTCTTGTTGACCATGTAGGGGATTTCGGTGACGACTATGGTCTCCTGGCCGCGCTCGTTGACTTCGATGTCGGTCTTGGCGCGGATGACCACCCTGCCGCGGCCGGTGGTGTAGGCATCCACGATTCCCTGGCGGCCCATGATGATGCCTCCCGTGGGGAAGTCGGGCCCCTTGATATGCTGCATGAGGCCCTCGACATCGATGTCGGGATTGTCGATGAGGGCGCAGATGCCGTCGCACACCTCGCCGAGGTTGTGCGGGGCCATGTTGGTGGCCATGCCGACGGCGATGCCGGACGAGCCGTTGAGCAGCAGCAGCGGCAGCTTGGTGGGAAGCACGGTGGGCTCCTGGATGCTGTCGTCGAAGTTCCATGTCATGTCGACGGTGTCTTTTTCGAGATCCGCCAGCACGTCTTCGGTCATTTTGGCGAGCTTGGCTTCGGTGTATCGCATGGCAGCGACCGGGTCGCCGTCCATCGAGCCGAAGTTGCCCTGGCCCCATACGAGGGGATAACGCTGGTTCCACGGCTGCGCAAGGCGGGCCATGGCGTCGTACACGCTGCTGTCGCCGTGGGGGTGGAACTTGCCCAGCACCTCGCCGACTATTCTTGCAGATTTCTTGGTCTGGCCCCCGAAACTGAGGCCGAGGCCGTCCATGCCGAAGAGGACGCGCCTCTGGACGGGCTTGAGGCCGTCCCTCACATCGGGCAGCGCCCTTGAAACTATCACCGACATGGAGTAGTCGATGTATGCGCTGCGCATTTCGTGATCTATCTCTACCGGCTCTATGTAGCCGTGCAAAATCTCCTTGTTTTTCTCTTCTTCTGCCATATATAAGCACTAATCTTTATAAACATACAAATATAGCAAAAATATTGTTTCAAACAGCCCTCAAACAGGTTGGAATTGCAGTGTTTTTTTTATTTTTGCAATCGCTATGAGACTGACCGAAGAAATACGCACAATCCTCCTCTATGCACGCGACGAAGCCATGCGCACGGGCTGCTACGGCATAGGCCCCGAGCATCTTCTCCTGGGCATCCTCAGGCATGGCGACAACGCCGCGGTGCAGGCCCTCGGAAAGTTCGGTCTCGAGCCCTCGGAAGTAAAGGAAGCCCTCGACGCCCACGTATTCCGCGAGCGGGCCATTCCCTACGAAGAAGAGGAAAAGGTGAACTTCACCCGCGCCGCCCTGAACATCACCAATCTCACCGTAATGGAGGCGATACGCAGCAAGCAGGACATATCGGCCGTCCACCTGCTGGCCGCAATCTGCGACAATCCCGGCGAATTCTGCTGCGAGTACCTCCACGCTCACGGAGTCAGCCTGCAGGTCCTGCGCACCTACATAAACAAGAGCAGCGAAGAACACGCAAAGTCTTCGCTGCCGGGAGCCGAGGACATGAACCGGCTCCTGAGTGCCTTCTATCAGGAAAAAGAAATATTTTCCTGACCCTGCTTACTCCGAAATCCTGTCCATCACCATTTTCACCAGGTCGTTTACGCGGGCATGGTAGTCGGTGTTGGCGTCCTTGAGGTAACGGTGCGCGATTGCGCAGCAGATGGTTATGGCGTCGTGGCCCAGGGATGCCGCCATGGCCGCGAGGGCTGCGCCTTCCATCTCGAAATTGGTGACCTTGTAGCCCTTGTAACTGAAAGTCTCGAAGTCTTCAAGCATGGAGGGCATAGCAAGCTTCTGGCGGACCACCCTCCCCTGCGGGCCGTAGAAGCCGCCGGCGGAGACCGTCATGCCCTTTACCGTATAGGGCTCGAAAAGCTTGACCAGACGCTCGGAAGCACGCACGAAATACGGGTCGGGAACGTGCTTGCCCCAGTGGCAGTGCTCCTTGAAGGCGGCCTCGAAATCGGGCAGGCACACCCTCTCGCGGGCGGCATACCAGTTGAACATGGCGTCGCAGCCTATGCTGATATGGCTGCTGATGAAGGAGCCCAGCGGGATTTCGGGCTGGATGGCTCCGCAGGTGCCGACGCGCACGAGCGTGAGGCGCTTGTGCCGGCTCTTGACCTCGCGGGTCTTGAAGTTGACGTTGGCAAGGGCGTCCAGTTCGGTCACGACGATGTCGATGTTGTCGGGGCCGATTCCGTGGGAGAGGGCAGTGATGCGCTTGCCGTGGTACCAGCCGGTAACGAACGCGAACTCGCGGGACTGACCCTGACAGTCGATTTTCTCGAACAGGGGGACGAACATCTGCACGCGGCCGGGATCCCCGACCAGCACTACGGTGGGTGCAAGCTGCCTCGGCTTGATGTGGATGTGGAAAGCCGAGCCGTCTCCGTTGATAATCAGTTCAGATTCTGGAATTCTCATGGTATTGGAGTTTATTTCTTGTGTCTTTTCCTGGGAGAGCGCAGGCGGGTGGCGCTCCGGACCAGCATTTCATCGTAGAGTATGCCCCTGACCGCCAGCGCGTCCAGGATGGCGGCGACCGCCGGGAACACCATCGTGATGTTGAAGGCGGTCTTGTCGGCGGAAGTGAAATACACCGCCAGCATCCAGATCTGCAGGCCCAGGAGCATGATGGCCGCGATTACGGCGGTGCGCATCTGGAAGACGCGGTACTTGTACGCCCCGACGGCTATCAGTTCCATGAAGGCCGCCACCCCGGCGAGGATGAGCCACCATGTGTTGTCGGTAAACCAGAACATGGCCACCACCAGTCCGAGCGCAAGTACGAGATAAAGGGTTTGGATTCTCTGCCACATATGAATCAGCGTGAGTTGAATCGGGAAATCATGGTTTGTTCGTAGGTCTTGGAGATGGGGATGGGCTCGCACCCGGGAAGGTCCAGCTTGACGTAATAGCCGTCCTTCTGGCGCAGGAGAAGCTCCACCCTCATGAGGTTCACGATGTACTTGCGGTGGCAGCGTACCAGCTGGCTGCCGGCGAAGCTTTCCTCCACCGTCTTGAGGCGGCAGCGCAGCATGTACTGCATTGTCTCGCCTGAAACATCGGAATACCAGACCCTTATGTAGTTGTCGTCGCTTTCTATGTAGTAGAGATTCTTGAGGTTGATGCTCATCTTGAGCTCACCGTCGTCGCCGAAGAGGGTGACCTTTTCAAGGTCCTGCGGGGCCGTGCGGGAGTCGGACACCACGTTTCCGAAGTTCATCAGGCGGATGGTGTTGTCCTTGTCTTCAATGGCATAGAAAAGCGTGGAAAAGAGATAGGGCACGTACACCCCCATGACGGAGATGAGCAGGGCCCGGCTGAAAACCACCCTGTAGCTGCCCAGCGAAATGCCCAGAAGGCCCTTCCTGTCAAGGGACCAGGTGAGCGCCGTATAGAAGACGGCGATAATCACCGACTCCACGAGGTCCCAGACGATGAGCTGTATCCAAGTCACTCCCCTGGTCCTGCCGAGATTGTAGAAGACCGACTTGTTCAGCGCGATGAACAGGACGGACACGGTGAAGAACAACACCGTGTGGACGAGCAGGGGGGAACGGCTCAGGGTGAACCAGGAGTAGGGATCGAAGGGAAGGAAGACTAGGAGAAAAACGATGGAAAAAAGCACGTTGAACACCACGGAACTCACGATGTGCTCCGCATCTACCAGGCCGGCGGGTATTCTCTGCTTGAAATCCATGGTCAGTCTCCGGCTTCCTTCAGCCTTTCGGCGTTCTCGGCGATCTGCAGCTGGTCGATGCACTCCTGGATGTCCCCGTCCATGAAAGCGGGCAGGTTGTACATGCTCCAGCCTATGCGGTGGTCGGTCACCCGGCCCTGGGGATAGTTGTAGGTGCGGATCTTGGCGCTGCGGTCGCCGGTGGAGACCATGGTCTTGCGCTTGGCCGCGATGCCGTCGAGATACTTCTGGTGCTCCATGTTGTAAAGGCGCGTGCGAAGCTCTGCCATGGCCCTCTCGGTATTCTTGATCTGCGAGCGCTCTTCCTGGCACTGCACCACGATTCCGGAAGGGATGTGGGTGAGGCGCACCGCCGAATATGTGGTATTGACGCCCTGGCCGCCGGGACCGGAGGCGCAGAAGAGGTCCTTGCGGATGTCGGCGGGATTGAGTTCCACGTCGAACTCATCGGCCTCGGGGAAGACCGCCACCGAAGCTGCGGAAGTCTGGATGCGGCCCTGGGTTTCGGTCTGGGGGACCCTCTGCACACGGTGCACGCCGCTCTCGTATTTCATGGTGCCGTACACGCCGTCGGCGCTGGAGAGTTTGAACACCACCTGCTTGTAGCCGCCGGAAGTGCCGAACGACTGGTCGGTGACCTCCAGTTTCCAGCCCTTGATTTCGGCGTAGTGCTGGTACATGCGGAAAAGGTCACCGGCGAAAATGGCAGCCTCGTCGCCGCCGGTGCCGCCGCGGATTTCCACGATGGCGTTCTTGGAATCGTCGGGGTCGGCCGGGATGAGCAGGAGCTTGATGTTCTGCTCCATGTCGGGAAGGGCGGCCTCGATTCCGGATATCTCCTCACGGGCGAGGTCCTTGAGGTCGGGATCGCTCTCGTTGATGAGCACATCCTTGGCGGAAGCGAGGTTGTCAATCATCTTCTTGTATTCCAGGCCCGCCTTTATTATGGGTTCCAGCTCCTTGTAGTCCTTGTTGAGCTGTACGTATTTCTTCATGTCCGACATCACGCCGGGATCGGACAGCTGGGCCTGCAGGGAGTTGAACTTGTCCTGCAGGGACAGCACCTTGGTGAGAAGTGTATTTTCGTTTGCCATTTTGTCTGATTACGGAATAACCGACAAATTTACAAATTAATGGGAATTTGTGCAACAGCCTGCCAGAGAGCCTATGACAGCCTGGGCGCAGACACAGCCGAAAACCGCCGGGAGATACGAAACGGTGCCGACGTTGCTGCGCTTGTTGCGGCTTTCCTCGGCTACCATGGCGCCTTCGACCGGCTTTTCTTCGGAATAGACCGCAAGAAAGCCGCCTGTGATTCCGAGCCTGTGAAGGCGTTTCCGCAGCTGATGCGCCAGCGGGCACATGCGGGTCCGGGAAATGTCGGCGATGCGGACGGCGGTGGCGTCGAGCTTGGCTCCCGAGCCCATCGACGACACCAGCGGCAGCCCCTTAGAAAGGCAGTACTGTATGAGCGCGATCTTGGGGGACAGGGTGTCGATGGCATCCACCACGAAATCGAAACTGTGGCCGCCAAGCAGGGATTCTATGTTGTCTTCGCAGATGAAATCCTCCACCACCTCAAGGGCGAGCCCGGGATTGATGTCGGTCAGCCGTTCCGAAAGGACGGCGGTCTTGGCGCGGCCCACGGTGGAATGGAGTGCGGGCAGCTGGCGGTTGATGTTGCTTTCGGAAACCCTGTCGGAATCGACCAGGGTGAGATGCCCGACACCGGCGCGCACCAGCATCTCGGCGGCGCAGGCGCCCACGCCTCCAACTCCCACCACCAGCACGCGGGAAGCGGCCAGTTTCCGGAGCCCTTCGGACCCCAGAAGCAGTTCGGTGCGTTCCTGCCAGCCTCCGGCCATGTCAGAGCCCCTTTGCCTTGCCCTCGTCCCAGACGGCATCCATCTCGGCGAGAGTCATGTTTCCGAGGTCCAGACCCATTTCGGACACCCGGTTTTCCATGTAAGTGAAGCGGCGCCGGAACTTTGCGCAGGCCTTGTCGAGCGCCACGGAAGGATCTACTCCGTAAAGCCGGGACGCGTTCACGAGCGCGAACAGGGCGTCGCCGAACTCCTCCTCGGCGTGTTCGGGGCTTACGGCGGGCGCGCTTGAACGCGCCGCGGTCTTCCCCACATCCAGGCCCACGGCTTCCCTGGCTTCGGAGATCTCCTCCTCGACCTTGGGCCACACGTCGGCGGGCTTGTCCCAGTCGAAACCCACGGCGGACGCCTTGTCCTGCAGGATGAAGGCCTTGCGCAGGGGCTCGCAGCTGCGGGGCACTCCACCGAGTATGGTGCGCCTGCCTCCGTTCTCCTTCTTCTTGCGGAGCTCCCAGGCCTTGGCGACCTCTTCGGCGGTCATCGCCCCGTCCGCTCCGGGGCCGAAGACGTGCGGATGGCGGAAAATCATCTTTTCGCACATTCCGTCCAGCACGTCGGCAATGTCGTAGACGCCTTTCTCCTCCCCTACCTTGGAGTAGAAGAGCACGTGCAGGGCCAGGTCGCCGAGCTCCTTCATGAGCTCGGAATCGTTCCCCGAGAGCACCGCGTCGCTCAGTTCGTAAACTTCCTCGATGGTGAGGGGCCTGAGGGTCTCATTCGTCTGGGCGTGGTTCCAGGGGCACTTTTCCCTGAGGCGGTCCATCACGTCCAGGGCCCTCTCAAAGGCTGCTGTCTTTTCTTCTTTTGAATGCATGGCTGCGAAGCAGGTAATAAAGGCATATACTTCCGGCGAAGACTCCCCCGGCGATGTAGGGAATCAAGGCCTGCGGCAGATGGAACCCCACCTTGTCGACGCAGATATACGTGACGCATACAGCGGTCATGAAGGCGGCGGGAATCAAGGTGATGAAGTACCATGAGCCCTTCTTTTCCGTTGTGAGATAAGATGTTATCGCCCAAAGGGTGAAGCACGACAGGGTCTGGTTCGACCAGCCGAAGTAGCGCCATATGACGTTGAAGCCGTTTTCGTCGGCGATGTTGAACCAAAGCAGCAGGGCTCCCGCCGCAAAGAGCGGAAGGGCGATGGCCAGGCGCTTGGAATAAGTCTTCTGCTCCAGGTGAAGGGCGTCCGCTATCATGAGACGGGCGCTGCGGAAGGCGGTGTCGCCGCTGGTGATGGGCGCAGCCACCACGCCGAGAATGGCCAGGATGCCTCCGAACACGCCAAGCCAGCCGCGCGAGACGGCGGTGACCACCGTGGGGGCCTGGGCACCGAGGTCGGACCCCACCTCAGCCGCACCTCCGGCATAGAAGAAATAGGAACTGACCGCCGCCCATATGAGGGCTATCGCCCCTTCGGTTATCATGGCACCGTAGAATATCGGGCGGCCGAGTTTCTCGTTAGTGATGCAGCGGGCCATGAGAGGGCTCTGGGTGGCATGGAAGCCGCTGATCGCGCCGCAGGCGACAGTGATGAAAAGGCACGGGAAAATGGGCTGCCCCTTGAGAAGGCCGCTCTTCCCGCCAAGGTTGCCGAGCCCGTCCCAGAATTCGGGGATGGCGGGCCATTTGACGAACAGGCACACCGCCAGGGCCGCCGCCATGAAAATCAGCGCGAAAGCGAATATGGGATAGAAGCGGCCTATTATCTTGTCGATGGGAACCAGCGTTGCTATGAGATAATAGACGAAAATCACGGCCACCCAAATCATCATGCCGCCTCCGGTCATGCCGCCGAGGATTATCGCGGGGCTGTACACGAAAACCGCTCCAACCATCACCATGAGCAGGACGGCGAAAACCAGCATGACGGTGCTGGCGCCCCTGCCCAGATATTTCCGGATGAGCACAGGAAGGCCCGCGCCGCCGTTGCGGACCGACAGCATGCCCGACAAATAATCGTGCACAGCGCCGGCGAATATGCATCCGAACACTATCCACAGATAGCAGGACGGGCCGAACTTGGCCCCCATGATGGCGCCGAAAATGGGACCCGTTCCGGCGATGTTGAGGAACTGGATCATGTATACCCTCCAGGACGGCATGGGCACGTAGTCCACGCCGTCCGTCATGGAAATTGCGGGCGTCGGGCGCGAGGGATCGGCGCCGAACGCCCTTTCGACGAACTTTCCGTACAACAGGTAGCCCAGGACCAGGGCTGCAAGGCTGATGAGAAACGAGAACATTGCTTGAGGTGGTCAGACGGATTCGAAAAAACTGAAATGCACGCGGCCGTAGACCTTTTCTTTCACGAAACGGGGATGGGCCTGGAATGAATGTTCATCCCCGTGTTCGAGGATGAGATAGCGTTCGGGGTACAGGATGCCGGCATCCAGTACCCTGTCGGGAATGGTTTCCAGCCCTTCGAGGGCATACGGAGGGTCTGCGAACACGATGTCGAACTTCTCCCTGCACAGGGGAAGGAAATCGAAGACGTTGTCGTGGACGGCCGTGACGTTGCCGAGCCCGAGGCGGGCGGCTTCCTTCTTGATGAAGCGGGCGTTCTCGCGCGACATCTCCACGCAGTACACGCGGCTCGCTCCGCGGGAGGCGAATTCATAGCTGACGGCTCCGGTGCCTCCGAAAAGGTCCAGGACCTTGAGGGAGTCGAAATCGTACTCGCTGCCCAGGACGTTGAAAAGCCCCTCCCTCGCAAAATCGGTGGTGGGGCGCGCATAGTAGCGGGGAGGGAGTTCGATCGTCCTGCCCTTGAGTTTTCCCCCGATTATCCTCATAACAGTTCGACGCTCCTGAAATAGCGGTACAGACTCATTTCGTCTTCGGGCGAAACCGGGTGGCGCCAATAGATTGAACTGACCTCGGGATTGAGCTGCAACTGATTGAGTGCAAGGAAGATATAATACTCGGCAGTGGTGAAGTCGGGAGCTTCGAAGCTGTTTGCCAGCAGCAGGCCGTTGCCCTGGGCGACTGCCAGGTACAGGCGGCCTTCCTTCCAGCTTGCGAGGATTTTGTTGTAGTCCTGGATGAGAGGGAGGTCGCGCAGCACGTACCACAGTTCGGGCAGGGCTCCGGTGTCTTCGGAAGGGGCGGCATATACCAGCACCGAATCGTACTGGCGCACTTCGGCCGCCTTTACAACGTCGCCTTCATCAAGAACAACGACTTCCCCAAGGATGTCCCTTGAGGAAGCCTGTTGGTAGAAATGCGCCGGCACGAGAGTGCACTTCGGCGTAAGAAGGCTGGTTTCTTCCACTATTCCCAGTTGCCCGCGTTGTTGTTAGGTGCGGAGATGGAACCTACCTGAAGACCTTCGTAACGGTTTTTGTCGCGCTGGTCGGCGTCGAGATTGATACGGAGCTGGTTGTCCAGACCCTTGAGGAGGGCCTTGTAAGGCATGCGGGCCTCGAACAGAGGAACGGGCACGCCGGACACCATCTTGACCACCGCCTCCATCTGGACAGGTTCGCCGTCGGAGAAGGGGATGTACTTGAGATCGTCGAGGTTGAGGTCGGGACGATCGTTGAAGAGGGTGTCCTTGACGGGAATCTTGCTCTCGATGGAGTAGACGAGGTTATGGTCGCCCTTGAGGTAGAGTTCCTGAAGCATTTCGGGAGTGACCTTGCCGCGGATTGTCTTCTTGACGGCCTCGGTGTGGGCAACGGCCAGGGAGTCGTCCATGGAGCCGACCTGCATGATGATGGACATCTTTCCGTTGTTGTAGAAATCCTTGAGGGAATCAACGGTGCTGGTGAAGCGGCCGTTCACGGACTTGAACGCCACCTGGAGGGTGCGGATGTCCTTGAGGCGCTGGATGGCGACGCTTTCGCGGTAAGCCTTCTGCTTGTTGAAGTTGACCGGCTTGTTGATGCTCTTTACGATTGCAACCGCGAGAAGTACGCATAGTGCGGCCAGCAGGATTTCAAGAATGATCTGGAGTGATTTCTTCATAACGTTATTTTGTTTTTCAATTTTCTCTAAAACCCTACAAAGTTAGAAAAAGATTGCATCAAAAGCAATATTATTCGTAAATTTGCTCACTTTTTTATTTTAAGGACACGGCAATGCAGGCGGTCATCAGCAGCGAAAAGGCCGAAAAACTCGGCGCCATAATCAGCAGCGGCGGCAACGCGACCATCGTGGTGCACACGCGCCCCGACGGCGACGCGCTGGGGAGCGGCATAGCCATGCGCCGCTATCTCTCCGAGGCAAAGGGGATGGACGCCACCCTGATCATCCCCGACACCCTTCCCCTCACCCTGGGTTTCCTCACCGACGGCGAGCCCATCGTGAACGCCGAAAAGGACGCCGCCTCCGCCAGGGAGGCAATCCTCGGATGCGACCTGCTCATAGTGCTGGACATGAACGCTTTCCGCCGGGCGGGAGCACTGGAGGACACTCTCTGCGGATGCCCTGCGAAGGAGAAGGTGCTGATAGACCACCACCTGAATCCGCAGGAGGACCAGTTCACCCTGGTCTTCTCCAAGCAGGACATCTCCTCCGCCAGCGAACTGCTTTACTGGATACTCACAAGCCTCGAAGGAGGGCCTGAGAAACTGCCTTCCGCATGCCTTGACGCCCTCATGACGGGCATGACCACCGACACCAACAACTTCGCCAATTCAGTTTATCCCAGCACCCTGGAAATGGCCGGAGAACTGCTTGCGGCGGGGGTGGACAGGGACGCCATAGTGGGGCATCTCTACCAGGAGTACAGCGAAACCCGCATCCGCGCCTTCGCCGCCCTGCTGGGAGAGCATCTCACCATCCTCCCGGGGGGCATCGCCTACATCGTGGCCACCGGGGAGTTCCAGAAAAAATACCCCCTCCTTCCCGGGGAAACCGAAGGCCTGGTGAACATTCCCATGAGCATCAAGGCCGTGAACATGAGCCTCTTCCTAAAGGAAGAAAAAGACCATTTCCACGTGAGCATCCGCTCCAAGAAGGGCTGGAGCGCCAACAGGATGGCAAGGGAGAGTTTCAACGGCGGAGGGCACGAGCTCGCTGCCGGGGGCAAGCTGTTCTTCCCCCGCGACATCGCCTCCCCCGCCAACATTTATGATTATCTGGCCGCAACTGCGGCACGATTCGTGCAAAAAGACTGACCTATATGAAAAAATTCGCAAGCTTTTTCGTGCTGGCGGCCGCCCTGGCCGTGCTTTCCTGCGCAAGGGAAGGCACCACGGGGGCGAGTGACGCCGACAAGATATATCTCGACGCCTTCATGAGCGAGAATTACCCCGGAGCCAAAAAGACTACGCTCGGAGCCTACATCCTCGAAGACACCCCGGGGGACGGCGCCTACATCGGCGATGCCGAGTACGTCCGCGTGGAATACACCACCCAGGACCTTCAGGGCAACTACGGAAGCAGCACCTTCGCGCAGATAAACCGCCAGCTGGGCACCTACAGCGCCATCAACTACTACGGCCCTGCCATCTGGTACCGGGGCGAGTCGCAGGACAACCTGAGGGCCGGCATCGAGGAGGTCATCTCCACCATGAACGTGGGCGGCACCCGCAAGGCCGTCATCCCCGGCTGGCTGTTCACCACCGAGCGTTACGGCACTCCCGAAGAATATGTGAAGAACTGCAGCGGCACCACCGCCGTGTACACCATCAGGCTGGCCGAGACCTTCGACGACGTGGAGCAGTGGGAAAAGGACTCCGTCCTCAATTACGTCACCGCCAACCTTCCCGGCGCCCAGGCCGACACCGCGATGGCCGGCTGGTATTACAAGCGCACCGGCGAGCCCAGCAGCGAGGAGACCTTCGCGGAAGACACCGTCATCCTCATCAACTACTCCCTCTACCGGCTCGACGGCACCTTGCTTGAAACCACGATAGAAAAGCTCGCCAAGGACAAAGGCATCTATTCGTCCTCCGGCGACTACACCACCAAAAAGATAACCTGGCATTCCGATTATTCCGAGATAACCATGGGCTCCGACAGCAGCACCGACGTCGTGGACGGTTTCGCGAACGCCTTCGTGCACATGCATCCGGGCGAGAAGGGAACCGTGGTGTTCTGGTCGGGAGAGGGCTATTCCACTTCCGGCTCGGGCAGCACCATCCCGCCCTACTGCCCCCTTCGCTTCGACATTGAAATCGTGGACGAATAAATGGCGGAGACAGTTTCCGGAGCACCTACCGAACTCGGCACCCGAAGCATAGGAGCGCTGCTCAGGCAGTACGCCGTTCCCGGCATCATAGCGATGACGGCCACTTCGCTGTACAACATGGTGGACAGCATCTACATCGGCCACATCCCGGAGGCGGGGGCATACGCCCTCTCCGCCGTGGGCGTCTGCTCCCCCATCATGAACCTGGGGGCGGCGCTGGGCACCCTGGTGGGCGTGGGAGCGGCCACCCTCATCTCCGTCCTCCTGGGGCAGAAGAACTACGGCAACGCCCGGAAGGTGCTCAGCAACGAAATCACCCTGAACCTCATCCTGGGCGCCCTTTTCACCGCAGTGGTGCTCCTCTGGGAAGAGCCCATCCTATACTTCTTCGGCGCGAGCGAAGTCACGATGCCTTTCGCCAAGGCCTATCTCACCTGGATCATGATAGGCAACGTGATTTCCCACATGTACTTCGGCCTCAACAGCCTCATCCGGGCCACGGGCAACCCGAAGACCGCCATGGGGCTCACGCTGTTCACGGTGATTTTCAACGCCGTCCTGGACCCGGTATTCATTTTTGCGCTCGGCCTGGGCGTCAAGGGGGCGGCGATGGCCACAGTCATCTGCCAGATGCTCGCCCTCATCTTCTCCTTCCGCTATTTCAGCGACAGGAACAGGGTGGTCCACTTCGGCAGCCGCATCCTAGAAATAGACTGGAAGATAGCGAAAAACTCCCTTGCGATAGGCCTGGGGCCGTTCCTCATGAACAGCGCGGCCTGCATCGTGAACCTGTTCATCAACCAGCAGCTGCGCAAATACGGAGGAGACCTGGCCATCGGCGCCTACGGCGTCGTGTCGCGCATCAGCTTCTTCTTCCTCATGATAGTCATGGGATTCAACCAGGGCATGCAGCCCATAGCGGGCTACAACTACGGCGCCAGGCAGTACTCCCGCGTGCGGAAGGTGTATCTGCTCACCGCCGCCTGGGCCACCGGGGTATGCGTACTGGGTTTCATCATTTCGGAGGTCTTCCCGCGCGCCGCGGTCAGCATCTTCACCAACCACGAAGACCTCCTCGCCCTCAGTGCCAAAGGCCTGAGAACCACAAACCTGACCTTCTTCCTCGTAGGTGCGCAGATGGTCAGCACCAACTTCTTCCAGTGCCTGGGAATGGTGAGGAAAAGCATTTTCCTCTCCCTTACCAGGCAGCTCCTCTTCCTCGTCCCGCTCGTCTACCTGCTCCCCCTCTGGCTGGGAATCGAAGGCGTGTGGTACAGCTTCCCCATTTCCGACGCCCTCGCGTTCGTGATTACGGGGATATTGATTCTGAACCTGATGCACAAATTCGGCAAGCTCCGGGACGGGGACGACCCCACCATTCTCGGAAGCACAATACAATGACACATATGCAAACCACCATAATCAACATCGGGCGTGAGTTCGGAGCGGGGGGCCTCCAGATTGCGGGCGCCATAGGAAGCATGCTGAGAATCCCCGTCTACGACAAGGAACTCATCTCCAAGGCCGCCGAACGCAGCGGCTTCAGCCGCGAGTTCTTCGAGCGGAGGGACGAGAAAAAGGGCTTCCACCTGTTCCAGAACATACTCGGAATGAGCCGCACGACCTCTCTCCCCCAGAATTTCATCAACGACGACGACCTCTTCAAGATCCAGAGCGAAGTCATCTCCGAAATCGCCGGAAAGGAATCGGCGGTTTTCGTGGGAAGGGCAGCAAACTACATCCTCAGGGAAAGGGAGTGCCTGGACGTCTTCATCTGCGCCCCCAAGCCCGACAGGATAAAGAGGGTTTCCGACAGGCTGGGCCTCACTCCCGAAGAGGCAGAGGAGATGATAGACAAGAAGGAGCGGGCCAGGTCGGAATTCTACAATTTCTTCACTTTCGGCGAATGGGGCAGGTCTTCGGACTACGACCTCTGCGTGAACTCCTCCCTGCTCGGCATCGAAGGCAGCGCGCGCTTTATCGTCGATTTCGGACGTTCAGCGGGGCTCATCAAATGAAAAAGGCCCTTCTCATTGCCGCTGCGGCCCTGCTCCTGCTCTCGTGCGGGCGGCGGGGCGACGGTTCAACCCGCATAGAAGGTCTGAATGCGGTGCTCACCAACGAGATGTCCGACAGCCTCGGCCTGGAGAAGCTCGACAGGGACATGTCGGTTTTCATGAAGCGCTGGTGGATCAGGGGCATGTCCCTCTCCGTTACCCGCGGCGATTCACTCCTGTATGCCAAAGGCTACGGCTGGGCGGATGAAGAAAAGGGCGAAAAGATGAGCCCCGGCACAATCATGAGGGTGGCTTCGGTATCCAAGCTGCTCACTGCCGCCGGGATAATGAAGCTCCGCGACGAGGGCAGACTTTCCCTCTCCGACAAGGTCTTCGGGCCGGACGGAATCCTCCGCGACACCGCCTACACCAGGGCCATCAAAGACAGGAACTACTACAAGATTACGGTAGGACAGCTGCTCAGGCACGAGAGCGGCCTTACCATAAGGCGGGGCGATCCGATGTTCACCACCCGCGACATCATGAACATCCATCACCTCGAGGAGGCTCCCGACCACCACACCCTGGTGAAGCTCATGCTCCGCAGGCCCCTCGGCTTCGAGCCCGGCAAGGGAGAGGAGTATTCCAATTTCGGCTACCTGCTCCTGAGCATGATAATCGAGAAGGTCGGCGGCAAACCCTACGAAGACTGGATGCAGGAAAACATCCTGAAGAAAGCTGGCTGCATGGACATGCATCTGGCGTACAATTATTACGAGCAGAAGTATCCCAACGAGACCCGCTACTACATGCAGGACAACGATCCTCCCGTGGAAGAATACAACAACAGCGGCGACAGTGTGGCCAGGTGTTACGGCGGAAACGACATCCGCGCTCTTTCGGGGGCGGGCGCCTGGGTGTGCAGCACTCCCGAACTCGCGCTCTTCGTGGCCTCGATAGACGATCTTCCCGCAGTGAAGGACGTCATCTCCGCCAAGAGCGTGAACGAGATGACCAGGCACAGCGACAACCACAAATTCGCCATAGGCTGGAACACGGTCAAGCCCGAAGAAGGCTGGATACGCACGGGTTCCCTATCGGGCACGAACGCCTTCGTGATGCGCTTTCCCGACGGCGAGTGCTGGATACTCGTCAGCAACACCCACAACTGGAAGGGGCCGCGGTTCTCGCGCACGGTGAAGGAATTCATCGTGCAGTGCAAGAAGCGCTATTCGGCCAAGATGCCCCGCAGAAACCTTTTTGAATCCTGACATGAAACCATACGGCATCATTGCGTTTCTGAGTCTGGTCTGCATCCCCGCTGCCGCACAGCCAGCGCAGGAGATGCGCGGAGCGTGGATAGCCACGGTGGGCGGAATCGACTGGCCCGCGCAGGAGGAGAACTGCTTCACCCAGCGCGCCAATCTCATCGACATGATAAGGGACCTTGGCGACATGGGCTGCAACACCGTCTTCTTCCAGGTGGTGAGCGAAATGGACGCCATGTACTCTTCCGACCTTCTCCCCTGGAGCCGGGAACTTACCGGTACCGAAGGCGAGGAGCCCTTTTTCGACCCCCTTTCGGTGGCGGTCATGGCGGCCCACGAGTACGGCATGAAGATACATGCCTGGATAAATCCGCTCAGGGTGAGCCGCAGCGACACCACAAGCAGGGCCCCCGACTGCATAAAGCATGTCCACCCCGAGTGGGTGAAGAACGTGAACGGCAGGGAATATCTCGACCCCGGCTATCCCGAAGTGGCTGAATTCCTGTCGGGCATAGTCTCCGAAATCCTCACGCGCTACGACGTGGACGGCATTCACATCGACGACTATTTCTATCCGGACGGCCTCCAGAAAGACGACAGCCTCTGGGACGACGGGGCTCTTTACAAACTCCACGGGGGCGGGAAAAGCCTGCAGGAGTGGCGTTACTGCAATATCGACCGCATAGTCCGCACCCTCTACGACACCGTCCACGGCATCAGGCCGGAAGCCCTGTTCGGAGTCTCCCCCTCGGGGCTCATGGCAAACACCTCAAGGCTCTATGCCGACCCGCGCCGCTGGGTGGCGGAAGGCTATCCCGACTACCTGGTGCCGCAGATTTACTGGAGCACCGACAGAGGCGACCATGCAGCCTTCGGGAGCGCCCTCGCCCAGTGGAAAGACCTGGGCGTCCCCGTGTATGCGGGGCTGGCGGCCTACAAGCATGAATATCCCTATTACCGAAACAGGAAAGACGCGGCCTTCAAAGACCTCGGGGAATTCGCAAAGGAAATTGAAGTCTGCCGAAGCAGCGCATACATAAACGGGCACGTATGGTTCCGTGCCCGTTTCATCCTGAAGGACGATTTCAGGGATTACATCTCCGGAACCCTGTACGCGGAGCCGCCGGCTCAAACCCCTCCGAAAGCGGAATAACCGCCGTCCACAGGGATGACTATGCCCGTGACGAAGGACGACACGTCACTCAGCAGATAAAGCATCGTGCCCACGAGGTCCTCGGGTTCCCCGAACTTGTGGAAGGGGGTGTTGTCGATGATCTTCCTGCCGCGGGGCTTGAGTTCCCCGGTGCGCTCGTCGGTGAGCAGGAAGCGGTTCTGGTCGGTGAGGAAGAACCCCGGAGCGATGGCGTTGCAGCGGATTCCGAGAGGAGCCACGTGCACGGCGTACCACTGGGTGAAGTTGTTGATGGCGCCCTTGGCGGCGGAGTAGGCCGGAATCTTGGTGAGGGGACGCATGGAATTCATGCTGGAGACGTTCAGCACGTTTCCTCCCAGACCGTCGCCTGCCATGTCTGCCGTAAAGACCATGGTCGCGAGCACGGTACCCTGGAAATTCAGGTCGAAGACGTTCTTGAAACCTTCGAGGTCGAGCCCGTAGAAACTGTCCCCGGGCGCGGTGTCCTTTCCCATCTGCTCCACGGCGCAGGTGGCCTTGGGAGAATTGCCTCCCGCACAGTTGATGAGGATGTCGATGCGGCCCATCTCGGCGTGAATCCGTTCACGGGCCGCTTCCAATGCGGCCTTGTCGAGGGTGCTGGCCGAGATGCCGATGCATTTCACGCCGTATTTTTTTGAAAATTCCGCCGCACGGGGGTCTTCCCCGGCCTTGCGGGAGATGACGGCGACGTTGACGCCGGCCCCGGCGAGGCCCTCGGTGAGGGCGCTGCCTATCACCCCGAATCCTCCGGTGATGACGCAGTTGCGTCCCCTGAGGTCGTCGAAAGAATACTTCATGGTTCCGCCTCCTATTTGTTGAACAGGCGCTTGATATGGCGCTCGCAGAGGTTCTCGGTGATTTCGCGGCCTATCACGTCGGTGTGCTTTTCGAGGGCCGGCAGGAACTCTTCTGCGAGTTCGGCGGCAATCTTGTAGCTGACGTGGATGAGCTGGCGGAAGGACGGGTTGTAGAGCGGGTCCGCCTGGTTGTGGCGCATGGTGCGGGCATAGGTTTCGGCATCCCACTTCTCCACTTCTGCGGGGGTGGGAAGAGCCTTTACATCGACGTCGATGACGGTTGCATAGGGAACGGTGAGTTCGTCCATGCGGCCGAGGGCGTTCACGTAGATGCGCTTGGCAAGGTCGAGGGCCTTCGGGTCGGCGAGGGCGAGGCCTATGTTCTCCTCGAGCCAGGTGGTGCCGGCGGTCTTGATGTGGATGCCCTTGTCGTACTTTTGGATGAGACGGCCCATGATGGGATAGATGCTGAACTTGTCGGATCCGGAGTGGATGGAGAGCTTGAGGTTGTCGGGGAGAGAGTAAGCCTTCACCGCCTCGTCGATGACGAGCAGGTCCTGCTCGAATTCCTTCTCGAAGAGGGCAAGGTCGCCGCGGTAGTCCACGCCCTTGTTGAAGCGGCCGGTGAACTTGGGAGCGATGGTCTGGACGGGGATCTTCTCGGCGGCTATCTCCCTGAGGATGTAGCGGAGCTCATCGGGGGTCTGGGCCTCGTCCACCTCGTCCATTGAGACCTCGGTGACGAAGTTGCCCTCGCCCTTCTTCTCCGCGATGTGGCGGTAGATGCGGCCGGCTTCCCTGATGGCTGGGAGGAAACGCTCCTCCATGGTGCCGGAGTGGCCGATGTAGTCGGCGACGTCGATGGTGAAGAAGTCGGACGAGTCGATGAAGCGGTCCACGTTGGTGAGGTTGATGTGGTCTGCATCCACGAAATACTGTCCCTTGTAGTCCAGGGCCTTGACGGCGGCGTCGGCCTCGGCGCGGGTCTCTGCCGGCTCGGTGCCTACGATCTGGTGCTCGCGGTTGGATTTGTTCCATACCGGCACGAAGTGGATTCCGAATTTCTCTTC